>Ga0214542_1001081_pt1 | contig 54559 bp, 21 predicted proteins | sample CNSS1metaG_FD_160096 | JGI IMG/M metagenome (GOLD analysis project Ga0214542, IMG submission 160096) | Root nodule microbial communities from cowpea collected in UCLA plant growth center, Los Angeles, California, USA - CNSS1 | ecosystem: Host-associated > Plants > Roots > Nodule | place: USA... | reverse complement strand
AACTTTATAAAATGTTGCAAGAGGTGTACATTGATGAAGTTAGTAATTTCTTTAATATTTTATTCAAAAATAAACTACAATATAAATTGGTCGTGATTTTTTATTTGTTTGTTTTTCAAGAATCAATAGGAGAAAAGAGACTTCTTGATCCAGCACTAATTATGGTTAAATATTTATTTTTTTAAATATTTTTGTAAATATCCGCGGGTGGATACCCGCGGATATGAAAAAATAGACGGGTACCCGCATAACGGATACCTGACGGATATGGGTACGGGTACGGGGCAAATATTTATTCAGCGGGTAGGGTACGGGGGAGCTACTACCCGTACTCTACCCGCCCCGTTGACATCCCTAGGTATAGGTACTATGATATCTGTACTTGCTCCGTTAACATGCAAATTTAAAAAATATACGTATCCGTTATTCGTGGGTATTCATTTTTAATATCATTTTCTACCCGTTGCAGGTTTTATCCACATATATCCGTGGGTACGGATTTTTTTTACATCCCTTGTTACTTAATTAACCATATAATCATCATCACTAGCAAAATATTAATCTCTAACCTATTTGAAATAATGTGAATTTTTTATATTTGAATTAAATTCATGTTTGCTTAATATTATATCATTCCCGTAATATGTGAGAACCGTAATATGTGAGAAGACTCATCACTTATTACCTCTAATTTTGGCTAAGATGATTAGAAAACACAACAAATGAAAATTAACATGGCATTAATAAAATTGATAGTGAGAGTGCCAATGAATATATGAAAAGAAAGTAAAATATAAAACACATGATTGAGTTGATGGTGGAGAAACCCATGGTGCCAAAAAACGAGAAAGAAACCAACGTGAGTTGAACTTTAAGCTCGGCAAAAACAGAGAATGATTGAGCACAGAATAAAATATTATATGATATGACAAAGCAATTATTAAGAAATGAAGTTGTGTTGTCCTCTAGCTGGGTCAAGTAGTGGAAGAGGCACCGTCAATTTTCCACAACTCTATAACTTTTCTGTGATGCAAATGTTGATGAAGTGGATCCTTTTTATTGTTTATGTCACAGTAAAAGCTTCTGTTGTATGTGGTCTTGTAAACGTCTAGACACATTTTCTCCCACTCAGCTCACGGTCCCGCCTCTGCAACAGACTCATTACTACCATAAATATTAATCATAATTTAAATAACTAAATTAATGTATATAACGTCATTACTTAATTTAGCTCCTGGTATCTTACCTAATATATGATTAGGAGTTTAAAACAAAGCCGTGCTCCATATTTCTAGGCAAAATTATAAAAAATAATAAATATATATTATATATATATATATATATATATATATATATATAATAAATGAGCGTTTAATTTAATTATCTGGTGATATAATGGAATGAATACAAGTATGATGATATTTTACGGTAGATATCCGTTAATTAAAATAAAACTATTAGTATAAAGAATAGTAATTATGGAAGAATGATTTAACGTTTAAATTTATACGTGACCGATATAAGAATGAGAATAATTAAAAATTGTTTGAATCTCAATCCAATAACATTTCAAAGAATTAAGGATAAATACATAAGATTAAAGAAATAAAATAATTTATTTTTGTGATATTGTAAAAATTTTAATAAAATCAGACTATGATGGTCCACTTTCAACTACATATAGGTTCGTCAATAATATAATATATATATATATATATATATATATATATATATATTATATACTTTCATAATAATATAATAAAGTTAATAATAACTCATTTTATTTTAAAATTTTCATTAATAATATTTGTATCACTATAATAAATTATAATATTCCAATTTTATGAATTAAAATAATTTTTAATATAATAAATTAATCACATCATTCACAAACTTTTTTCTAATTTTTTATCAATTTTTTTTTAATCCAGACAATTTCACTTTAACTTCTTTTTTCTTTCAAATTCACTCCTGCAGATTCATTTTTCAATCCAAACACAGTCTTAGAGTAGAACATATTTCAAAATGAAAATAAAAATAGAAATACTTAGGAAAAAAATTTACACACATAAAATATATTTACTTAGTCCATAACTAAATTCAATGTGATGAAAGTTAGGTCGAACTTAAGTCATGTTTGGTCATGTTAACTCAAGCTAACACAATCTCAAGTTTATCAAGCAAACCTAGGTTAAGTCGCAACAAATTAAGTATAAGTCAGACCAAGATTGGTCTAATTCAAGTCAAGGCAAATACAAGTTAGGACAAAATAAGACAACTTTAGTTTAAGTCAGACTAAGTCTAATTTAGAGCAAGTTAAGCCAAGCAAAGATGACTCTTATTAGGCCAAGTTGGGTTAGATCCATGTTGACCAAGTTGATTTGAACCTATGTCAAGTTGAGCCATAAAAAAAACATGTCTATTTAAGTTGGTTCAGGGTGACAAGAGACAAGTTTTAGTTTGGCCCAAGTAGGTCATTCAAGTTAAACTTATACCAGTTTGTGTCTAGGTCATGCCCAGGTTGATAAGGTCTACATCATGTTGAGTTCAATAAAGTTCATGTTGGATGAAGTAAAATTGGAACCCATTTAGACCAAGTCAAATCTAGCCCATGTGAGCCTAGTAAAGAATGGTCCACAAAGGGTTAAGTTAAACCCACATGAGGTTGTGTTGAGTCAGACACACTTCATACCAAGTTGAGTAAAACCCTCTAAATCCCAATTGAATTGGGTCCATGTCAAGTCAAGTAGAGTCAAACCCACATTGAATTCATTCAAGTTAGGCCCTCAATAGACAGAATCAAGTTGAACCCCTTTGCATCAACTCGTTTTGAGCCCACCTCGGGTTGAGTTGAGTTAGGCCTACTTCAGGTCAAGTTAATTTAGGTTCACCTTAAGCTCAATTGAGTCAAACCCACCTTAAGGCAAATCAAGATAGACACATATCGAGCCAAGGTAAGTATGGTATGTGTCAGGCTGAGTCAAATTGTGTTAAACCCAATTCAAATCGAGATGTGAGAAGTCCACATCTGGTTAAGTAGAGTCTAACCCACATTGGGTTGAGTCTAGTTTGATCACATTGAGCCGAGTTGAGTCTAAACCATATTAGATAGAGTTGTGTCTGCCCCACCTTAATTTGAATCGAGTCAAGTCCACTTGGATTCAAGTAAAGTTGGACCCATGTTAAATTGACTATAGTTGTGTTCAGGTTAGGTCGAGTAGAGTTGGACCACGTTAGATGCAGTCAAGTCATGCTAATGTTAGATCAGGTCCAATTGTGCTTAGTGTAGTTTTGGTATAGTCGAAAAAACTTTTGGTAAAATCCAAATGAACCCATCTTTGGCTGAGTGGAGTCAAGCCCAATCGAGTCGAGTTGGGTTGATTTTGTGAGGTTGACGTCAAACTGAGTCTTGTTGAACCCACACCGAGTTGATGGTAGGTCAACTTCAAATCATACCATATCAATTCAAGTTGAGACAAAATTGACTGATATTGAACCTGTGTTAGACAACATCAGGTCGAGTTAAACTCGAGTTAAGTTGGTTGGTCCAATTGAACAAGTTAAGTTGGTCATAAGCTTTTCATCAAAAATGTAAATAATAAAATTAAGTAAGATGCAATTTATAATTAATGTAGAATAATTAGGGATAAATTTCTAATATAAAGTATTTTAAAAACTTGTACAATTATGAATAATATTTAAGAATTAATTGAACTTTTTACAGTAAGTCAAACTCACTTTGATCTTAATCCCCTTTAAGTGGGACTGTTAGGAGCTGAGACTTTTTTGGTCCATTTATTTGATGGCCAATGCAATAAAACTTATTATGCTTTTACTTTATGCACCCTCATAATTTCTTGGTGCATCTTCTTAAATTTTCAAAATGACCATTTCACCTTGTGTGAAAGTGACTTAAAGAATACGTGTTCTGAAAACTTGCCAAAACAAACTTTTTGGAATTTTTGAAATAAGATTTTTAGAACAAAATTTCCAAAATGTATATAATGTTTTCCCAACGAGTTTTCCTTAACACTTTTACATGTGTTTAGAAGAAGTTTTTCGGGACATGTATATATTTCGAAACAAGTTTTTCTCGTGTTTTTTCTGTTATTCTTTTTCCACAGTGTTCTTCCTTGCAGCGAAGGTGATGAAAGTGATGGTGGTAATAATAGTAACAAGGGTGTGGTAATAGTAACAATGAATAAGGTGCAGCGGTGGAGGGAGTTTGAGTCTCTTCCTACGATAATGGGGTTGCACAAAGCAATAACTAACTTATTTTAGAAATAGTTTAAGATTGACCATGGAATATGTCATGTCTGAAAGGCCCAAGTACAAAAATTATTAAAAATAATAAAAAGAAGATAATAGTCCCTACATATTAATAAATTGACATTATTGCACATTTATTATTATATTAACGTTTTGTGGTATGTTGACTATGGATTTGCCCAATCCTCTTGCTTGGACCAATTGCTTTAAATATAATAAAAATATTAAATTCACGGAAATTTTAGAATTATAAGAAGGATCCAACTTTTTTATTTTAGAGAGATTACCTAAACTTTGCAAAATGAATAGAAAAGATAAACTAAAATTCATCTTTATTTTTTTGAATTTTCAATTATAATATTTAGTGTTAATTTCCTTTTCTAATTTTATAAAATACGAAATACCTTTAAAAGTTGTATGTTTTCACCGGTAACATAAAAAGAAAGTAAAAAGAAACAAACATCACGACACGAGACAATAAACTTTGGAGTGATTAAGGAAATAAAGTGATGATGGCAACGTACTACGCATGCAAATACATTTTTCAACTAAAAGCACCGTGCTTCATCTGCTTTTTTTATATTGTAAAAAAACATTTTTTAATTTTTTTTATACAAATGTTTTTTTACCTTCTTATTTTTTATTATGTAATTTTCACAAATTATTAAGAGATTCCTCAACTTTTCTCTACTTATTTATTTTTTTAAATGTCGTTTTTTAGTTAGTAGTAATAAAAGTAAAGTGTAATAATTTTTCATTTTTATACATTTATTTATGTCTAAAATCACAAATTTTACTTATACATTATATTATTTTAATTTATTTTCATCGAAGAAATGAAACAAATAAATTAAACCTAAAAAAATAAATAAATTGACTACAATTTCCCTCCTTTATTCCTTCGTTTTCGCGCAGCGCTTTTTTACCTTTCCATGGCTATTCGAATCACATAGTCACGTCACACCACCCCAAATCGCACCCAATACTCCTAAACCCTAGCACGCCACCGTAGATGGCGACGACACGATCCGCGCCACTCCTCAAACATCTCTTGGCCCGCCTGAATCCGGCCCGATCCGTCACATACATGCCTCGGCCCGGCGACGGCACCCCGCGGGCGGTGACGCTGATCCCAGGAGACGGAATCGGTCCGCTGGTGACCGGAGCTGTGGAACAGGTTATGGACGCGATGCACGCGCCGGTGTACTTCGAGAAGTATGAGGTGTATGGCGACATGAAGGCGGTGCCGGCGGAGGTTCTGGAATCGGTGAGGAAGAACAAGGTGTGTTTGAAGGGAGGGCTGGCGACGCCTATGGGCGGTGGTGTGAGCTCGCTTAACGTGCAGCTGAGGAAGGAGCTTGATCTCTACGCATCGCTCGTTAACTGCTTCAACCTCCCTGGCCTTCCCACGCGCCACGAGAACGTTGACATCGTCGTCATCAGAGAAAACACCGAGGGCGAGTACTCCGGCCTCGAACACGAGGTTGTTCCCGGCGTCGTCGAAAGCCTCAAGGTACTCGCGTTTGAGCACCTTCGTTGCGTTTTGTTTCTCTGTGTTCTAACAAAACAAAGGCTGAATAATTAGCTTTTATCTCAATTCATTGAATTTGAGATAATGGAAAAATGGGAGTGAGCTTTTACTTATTGATTAATTAAATTATAAGCTGTTGTCTGTTGTTTGCCGCGTTGAATTGCGAGAATTAGCAGAGTTTCAATTCATGAATGGCTTAACCAAGCCGTAGGTGATTTGTGATTCGTGAGTGTTGATAAGTGAAAACGTTAGTGCATTGCTTGCCATTGTAATTGGAGATTCGTTTTGGCATACTGTGTACTTTTTTTGGTTGAATTGTTTCCATTTGGTTGAGTGGAATTGAAAGAACTGATAAAGGGAGATCGCAGTTTGTTACAGATTCTTGATGCTTTGGTTGTGGTTTGTGGATGGTAGAGTATTCAATATACGCGGAGACGTGAGGAATTTATTTGACTTGATCTGGGACTTATTTTGACTTGCTATAGACCTGGGGTTTGAAATTTTTGTACCAAGAAATTAATTAGGAATTCTTGGGGTTGTTTGAAAAGATTTCAGGTGCCAAGTTGTTTAGCTCTGATCACCTCAGAAACAGCAAAGAGAATGCTGCTTGGGAATTAACATAGTATAATTAACTTTTTTTTTTAAGAAATAGGTCACCTTAGATAATAAATCTGTTCTGCATCCAATGGCGTATGTTATATCATGGATTAATATCCACGGCAATTGTTAGTGATTTGTTGAATGCCTCGAAAAGTGCTAACAAAGAGGAGATCATTAGGTCTGTAATTGAATTAGTGGAGAATGGTACTAATTTTATGTATTTGTTTCATTTCAGTCCTTTGTATGAGTTGTGTACATGCTGCCCCTCTGTTAACATTTTCTTCAAGTTCTTAGCCTGAATATTTTTGTTAATTTGTGGATGTGATCCAGATATTTCTTGATTTCTTATGGGATTATTATTGTTATAGACAATTCATTTTCTCTTATATTCTCTCTCAAGATTTTTTTTAATGTTAATATTTCAATGTATATTTCATGAAGTTAGCACCTTGGTATCATGAACTGTTAGTTTTTTTATGTTTGTGCCTCATACTATTATTTTGCTAGGTAATAACAAAGTTCTGTTCAGAGCGCATTGCTAAATATGCTTTCGAGTATGCTTACCTAAATAATAGAAAGAAGGTGACTGCTGTGCACAAAGCAAACATTATGAAGCTTGCTGATGGCTTATTCTTGGAATCTTGTCGAGAGGTTGCCACAAGGTATCCTGGTATCAAGTACAATGAAATCATTGTAGACAACTGCTGCATGCAGCTTGTTTCAAAGCCTGAGCAGTTTGATGTCATGGTAAGCACATTTATTATTTAATCCTGATTCTCAATTATTTACCAGCTTTGATTAATTCATGGTGCAATTACGAGTGATCAACGCTTGTTTGCTTTCAGTATTTTTTTTAACTTGTTAAAGCGCATAAAAAACAATAGAAAGAGGGAAAGGAACACTATTTTGTTATGTTGCCTTTGGAATAGTGATAACATCCTAAATGTAACGTTCATCGTTTCCTCATTTAATCTAATTTTACGAGAGGATTAGTATGCATATTCAATAGTTTGCTTTTCCTTTGGGGAAGCATTTTATAATGCACTCATAATACCGAAGAAGGGTTTTGAAGTTCACGAGTGCTGTTTTTCCACATGCTAGGTAACCCCCAATCTTTATGGGAATCTTGTCGCAAATACAGCGGCAGGTATTGCTGGAGGCACCGGAGTCATGCCGGGAGGTATGGTTCTTAGTTTCCAGAATATTATATGTTGTAGCTCTAGAATTCAAATTTTATGATGTTGCTATTTTCCTATTTTCTTATTAAATAACTCCTTGTCATTGTGGTTGTGAGATGCGCCTATGACTAATGTTCAGAATTATCTAGTCTAGGTTCAGAGTTCACGAACTGTGTCAGAAGATTATTGCGGGAAAAACATGTGATGAAAGAATGTGTCTTTTATGTTATAAATTGTATATTCACTGGAAAGAAAAAATATTAGAGGTCATAAAGTTCAAACTGGCACTTTATTTGCTTACCACAACATTCGGTTGCAGCAATAGGGGCGACTGCTGCCATTGTGATTGGGGAGTAATGGAGTGTTGTCAAATGGTAGTGACAACTAATAGAAGCAGAGTCAGTGAATGGAGATGATCAGGGATGTGATAGATAGGGCTAGTGCAGCTGTTTGGGAGGGGACCTAAATTAGAGATCTGTGCTCAATGAAAAGAAAATTAACCCGAACCAAATTAAAAAATGGTTGTAGATAGCCACACTAGACAAGTTGGAGTAATGTAGTTACCAATGATAGTAAGTAACAGTAGTGAAGTCAGTGGATGGAGACTGTGATTTGTGAGGGCAGTGGTGGTGGCAATGACGCTGAAAGATGGGGAAGATTTAACAAAAATAGCAGATAGAGTTCCCTCTCCCTTGCCTTCTCTATTGAGTAAAATTCATACTCAACTCAACCTACTTATGTTAAGATCGAAATCGAATATGTCAAGAAATGATTGGCATGGGTTTTGCAGGTAATGTCGGGGCTGATCACGCTGTGTTCGAACAAGGTGCTTCAGCAGGAAATGTTGGTAATGAGAAAGTAGTAGAACAACAGAAAGCCAACCCAGTGGCACTCCTTCTTTCGTCGGCCATGATGCTTCGACATCTTCAGTTTCCTGCATTTGCTGACCGATTGGAAACTGCCGTTAAAAAGGTGATTTTGGAGGGTAAATATCGGACGAAGGACCTTGGAGGCACAAGCACCACACAAGAGGTAGTTGATGCAGTGATAAATGCTTTAGATTGATTCATTTCTTCGCTCATCTTCCGAATCAATCAAGCCAGCCTCCTATATTTTTGGCTAACTAATTTTAGCAAACATTTATTTGGCACCCCTTAAACTCGGAAGTTGCCAAATTTTTGGTCTTGAATAATGATAATTACTCAACACAGAAAACGATATGATAAGAATTTAATTATAGAATGTGATAACTGATGTCTATTCGCATTCCTTTTCAAACATTGATTTTATGTATGCTCTTATTTCAAAGATGTCTAAAATGAGTCATTACTCAAGTTGAATAATATTTTTGTCACTTTTTGGTGATAAAAAAATGCTTATTTGTTATTATTAAAATGTTGTTTTTATTTACAGTAAATTGCTTGCAAACCTAGTTTTTAGGTCCGGGTAGTTTGCCAATGTTTTAAAATTTCATACAGTTCTAATCTTTTACGTGTGTGATACACAAGTCTACCCGATGGAAAATACTGGTAATTTTTATCGTACAATATGCAGTTTACTAATAGCAACATGAACTCCGGGTTATTGTTATTATTATTATTATTATTATTATTATTATTATTATTATTATTAATGTTAGTATGTGGTTTAGCAAGTAAATTCTCAAAATTTTGGGCACACAAATATTAAAAGAATATATATATAGCACTTAATATTACAAATAAAAAAATTATCGTAAATGTTTATAAGGTTAAATGGATTTTAAGTGCATTTTTTAAAATATTTGGACTAATATACTTGAGATTGATTTCAAAACATTATGTATCTACAAAAAAAATATGCTTCATGCTAATACTAAGTTAAACTGAAATATATTAACAAAAACAAACGATGAATAAAAATATCAAATGAAATGAACATCTCAAAATTTCATTAAAATTTATAAGAGTTCGAAATTATTTTATGCCGATATTTTTGTATATAAAAAGGGAAATATTTTTTAATATATATTAAATTAAATATGTTTTTTGACTAAATTTTAAGTGAAATTTAAATTTGATTCTGTTCGAAATTTTTATACATTTTTATCTTTAAATTTAAAAAAATAACTTGATATATTATTTTTAAGACTGTTAATGTTTTTTTGTATTAAATGACTTTTTAAATTGATATTTGAGTTAAGATGTTTTAAACTATATAAGTAATTCAAACGTTAATTTTAAATGCTGCTGCTTTACACGTCAATTAAATTTGACATAATTGAGTTAAAAAAATTATTTACTTTTAAAATTTGATAATCAAATTGTATCAAAATTTTAAATATAAAATATTTCAAGTTTATATTAGAGTTAAAAAGTTAAAACCATTTTAATATATATATATATATATATATATATATATATATATATATATTCTAAATATTCTATTTATCCATATTTGTATGCATAAATTTATTATGAACAAACGACTTATTAAATATCTATTTCGTGAATGTATATTTTGTACATTTTTCAACAAAGCCCCGTAACTAATAAATTTTCGATTTTATTATAGTATTCTAACTATTATTTTGTTTGACTTTTTTTTTTCAAAAATAACCATAAACAAATTTTCTGAAGGACAATATTTAAACATTTTAGATGTGGCTTGCTATTTGAAGGTATAGGGTGTCTCTGCGTGGGTTTGGATTGGATTGAGGAAAATAAAATATTAACGAATTAATTTTCATTCGATTTATTTTTTTCAAAATTAGAATCAAACCAACTCAATGATGAACATGTTTGTTAATTTTTTATCAATTGGATTCAGTAATATATAAATATAAAAATACTATTTAAAGGAAAGGACAAGTAAATAATTTTATCCAAAAATCCGCGCATAATTCTATAAAAGAAGGTTTTAAGCGTAATTGATTAACATAAATCAAGTAATAACAAAAGAAAAAAATATAAACAAATGTACACTTTTTAAAATTTCATATATGATAAATAATAATAAGGAAAATATATTATTATTATTATTATTATTATTATTATTATACTTCAGATTAAATTTGATTGATTAGGATATAATTACACTAAAAATGTCACTTAATTTATTTAATTTAATTTAGATTATCGAATTGATATAAAAGAATAAACATTTCAGTATACAGTCTTCTTATCTTACTTTTTTTTTTTTAATTTTACTTTTATGAATTGTATTAAAACATTCCCCTATTTCATGAATAATTGAGTTCAACCGATCAAGATTAAAGGCATTTGAGGTTGGTATATATAACTACCGGTTTTGTTTAAGTTATTTATTTGTTTATGATCCAATTAAATATATTTTTAGTTTCTTAATTTTAGTGTAAATATGGAATTCATTATTTTTTTTAAAGTTTAAAAAATGAATTAATTTAAACTTTTTATGTGTTAAACAATATTTTATATTGATATTTGAGTTAGAACATATAAATAATTTAAATATCAGTCTAAAATGTTGTTATATCAAATAAAATTAATGTAATTGGGTTATTAGGATTATATTTATTTATTTTTAAAGTTTGAGGATCAAACCGTATTAAAGTTTAAGATAAAGACGGATTTCAATTTCACATCAAAGTTTATGGATGAAAAACACATTTAGTCCTTTCTAATTTAACTTTTAATATATCAATTTATTTTATACAATTTTTTTCTATTTAGTATTTAAAATTTTATTTTTTAATTCATTTTTTTTTTGTATGCTACAATTGAAATGTTTGTTTAAGGATTGAGTTTTTAGTTTCTGGAAATGCTGAAATAAGTTATATTGTTATCAAATTGGTTGGTTGATATTGTCCGAGGATGTTTTGGGACAAATTATACTTATTATAATGTTTAAGTAAAAATAGTTTCGGTGTACCAATGTGAAAATCTAATATGTATATGTATTATTGAACTCTAAATTCATTTATGGTGCTAGGTGGGACCTCAAAATTGTTGGATGCTAGAAGAAAATTTGGATTCCAGAGAGCTCCGACAATCTAGGCTGTTGGGCACCAGTTGATTTTCTTTGGGCGCTATTTGGAATTAAATCACAGATAACTTCAATGGTTAGGATTAGGGATGTCATCGGGGCGGGTAGAGTACGGGTAGTAGTTCTTCTGTATCCTACTCGCTGAAAAAATATTTGTCCCGTACTCGTATCCATATCCGCAGGTATTTACAAAAATATTTTAAAAAATAAATATTTAACCATAATTAGTGCTTAGATCAACCAGTCTCTTTTCTCCGATTGATTCTTGAAAAACAAACAAATAAAAAATCACTAACAATTTATATTGTAGTTTATTTTTGAATAAAATATTAAAGAAATTACTAACTTCATCAATGTCCACCTCTTGCAACATTGTATAAAGTTTCATGTTGTCCAATTTTAATCTAGAAAAGTCTTAAAACATAAGAAGTTCAGTAAAAATTTCTAACAATCACTTAATTAAAATATCTAAGTAAAAGTGTTAATTTCATTACCTTCCATGTTGGTTCATAACCAGTCTTAGAGACACATCAATACCTCCACAGTATATGGAAGTAATTTACTCATTTATGGGGTAAGAATCTAACCACCATTATTGGATGAAGACTCATAATGTTGTTTACTAATATATATATATATATATATATATATATAAGGTAAAGTTTAGCGGGTACGGGTATCCACGGGTACGGATACTATGATACCCGTACCCGCCCCGTTAACATGCGGGTATCAAAAATACTCATACCCGCGGGTAGCGGGTATCCATTTTTAATATTCATTTCCTATCCGTTGTGGGTTTTATCCGCGGATACCCGCGGGTACGGAATTTTTTGACATCCCTAATTAGGACGTTGGGCGCCAAGTAGCTACCATTGGAAGCTTGCTGGAAACACTAAGCATTAAACCCTTATTGTTGAGTGTGAACTAAAACTCAAGTTCCAAGGAACTTCTGTGTTGATTGCATTGGGCAGAAAAGAGTCCACATTGAGCACTAGTAGCTAAATTTCATGAATCAATATATATTAAATTTATATTTATATGTGATGGTAAATTATTTTGATATTAAGAAATGTAATGCATGAATTTTGTGGATGATGAGAGTGTAGAGACTTCAAGGGAGGAAGTCCAATTATGAGTTTGAGTTTATGGTGTATTGAACTGTGATTTGATGGATTATCTTGATCCTTGCAGTATCCAATTCACATAGAGAAAGATATTTAATTGTGAAAGTTGAAGGAGATTTCTACAAATTAGTGCTTCAATATGAAATAAAATTGAATTGTGTAGGTGTAAGAAATTTATAGTCTCATACTTGAGAAGGACATTGGTCTTAGTTTATTGATCAATGAGAACGTACTTATTAAGGTTGTGAGATAGTATGATAAGTGTAAAATCTTTCAGTCTACTTAATGCATGTGTATTCCAAAAGTAGAGTTAAATGTTTAAGTCTTGTGAATCATGGGAATTGTAGTTATATTTTTGTGATAAGGGCCTGCTTTGTGTAAACTTTTGATTTTTTTTATTGAATTTATTGGATTTTAGAATTAATGGGATTTTTTTTATTAAAATATGATAGATTATAACTTATATGGATTGTAATAATTGCATTAATTTGCTTAATTTTTTTACTATGGTCGTATGTTATTTACTCCATTGTCATATTTTAAAAAAGGTATAAACATATTAGTATCACATTACATTGTGGTTCTATTCAAATAAATTTCTTAATAAAACAATTAAAGAAGAAAATGAACATCTTGCTTCAATAAATAATTTTGATAATGATGACTTAGGAAGAAATGTGGAAGACTTAATGACATTCATGGGAAAATGTTGAAGACTTAAAGCTTAAAAAATATTTGGATTCAAGAAATATATTGAAGACTTTTAAGAGTTTAGTTGTTGTATTGTGATTTGTGTATCTTATTTAAAATAATTAAATTAGTAGATCAAGAGTAAGAAGAAGACATAATCCAAGTAGCATAACATCAAAAGAGTTTTATTTTTTGCAAAACTCACTAGAATAATCCATTATTCGTAGTAATAATCTATTATCTCAATGAAAAATGATTTTTGAGAAAAATCACCGTGATAATAAATTATAAGCGACAAATTATGACTTGAGCTTTCATATTTTTAATTTAATTTAAGAAATGATTTCTATAAATGAAGGTGAGAGTTCTCTTTACGAACCACGGAAATTAGAGAAGGTTGAGTACTTGAGAACTCTCTAGTTAGAGCGATCACTTTCACCAAGTGAGTTCTTGTGTGATTTAGTGTTGTTGTTGTTGCTAGGAGAATCTGTTCATCTTTTGTGTGATTTAAATGAAGTGTTCATTCCTTGTGGGTTCAAGAAAAGTGTTTTTTCATCTCTTGTGTGATTCAAGGGAAGTGTCTTGTGGAAAGAGAAGTATCTTTCATCTCTTATGGCTTCACGAAAAATGTTTTGTTTTCTAAATTTGTTATATTCCTACTTCTACTCAATTTATTTTTAATGTTGAGTTAATCTCTTTTTAAAGATAATAACAGTTGAACGTAATATAAAATAATTGGTGCAATTTATCTTTCTCTACCTTCCTTATTTAATTGTTGTTATTATAAAAGTAAATTTAATTGAATTTAATATGTCTAAAGGACAATTTTTATTAAGCAAACTAATATCATATCCTCTTTATTTTTACAAACACAAACATTCCGTTGTGCGATTTTAACAAAAATGAATTTATGGAAGTTAAAATCATATTTTTAATATAAATGAAACAATTTTTATAAAAAAGGTTCATATAAAATTAATTTTAAGCCATTCTTGATTACTTTTTTTTTCTTCTTCTAAGAAATTCATAAAAACAATGTCATCATCTTTCCCTTCACACAATTTGAAACATAACCTAATAATAAACTTGCATGCACAGAATAAACTTTGCCTATTTTTTGGTTCAATCACCAAAACTGAGTAACAAGACCTAGTTAATTCTAGAGAAATATAGTGACAAATCCAATCATTGCCCATTTTTCAAAACCAATTTGCATCATTCAAACTAAACAATGTTCTATGTTGTCCTAAGTGAAAAGTAGGCTCTGGTACAAGAACAACTCCAGAAAATTATAAGCTTAAAATTGGTAACAGCAAGCGGTTAGTCACTTGAGATGAACATGTTAATCATCTCCTAAGGACATTTCTGTGCGAGTTTTTCTTCTACGTTCATTATGCTCAGCCAATGTTTTCCTGCAACTTCTTTTGGTCTCATCAAATTCTGCAAGTTCATGGAACCTGCGTGCCATTCATCCAAAACAATACCATATTAACAATGGGATCTCATATCCATTAGATAAAAAACAAATTTATAATATACAACCGGAAGCAATCTTCACTTTAGAGGTCTATTAAATGACAATGAGCTAGATTTAAACTCACTTTTTAACAACGTAGACTTGTTTTAAATACTCTAATTTCTTTAAAGTAACTCACTTGAGATATAACTGAGTCAGCTAAGGCCAAAAATACATTGTCAAAAAGGATAAACAGATTAGTGCACACCAAAGACGGATCGATCGATCCAACCCGAGATTCAACTACAAATATTTCGATGTAATAACTTAAATATACGTTATTGGAACTAAAATTACTCCGGTTGCTAGCTGACACCAGACTTAGCCTCCGATGAATCCTCCGATGAATCTCCTGAATAAATCTCCTTAAAGGATTTAAATTGCTTTATTAGATTTACTTCAGCAAACTTAGCCTCCAATGAATCTCCTTAAGAGATTTAAATTGCTTTATTAGACTTACTATTCTATTTGTTATCGAATAATATCATATTACTTATCAATATTTACTCTCATACATAAAATGTTTATGCTCAAAAGAATATTAAAAATTTTATATCATTTAAATATGATTTTAAGATCAATTTATTTATAGTATGGAATATAAATGTGTTATAATACTGATTTTATGAGAATGAATTAGGATTATCCGGTAATTAATTGGTCCCTCCTTAACCTAATGTCTGAAAAACTTCATCCCCCACAACAAAACCCTCCCCAAATCTCACATTATACCCTTAATGACACACATAATACATTCAAACCATACACTAACATGGAAAACAGGTAAAATTTCTGGTCACAACAATGTTTTTAAAGAATGTTGAGTGAGAAAAGGGAATGAAGTAAAACATGAAAATCCTGGTATTACGAAGAAAGAATAGACATTGTTGATGTTATATGAGATAATACGATACATACTTGCTACATTGTTGGCAGAACCTCTGACGAATGCTAGAAACTAAAACAACAGGAGCCTTAGAATGTCTCTCACAAACCTTGTGTCGGCGGTTGTAACTCTTTGCCATGTTCAAGTTCACATCACATTCATCTGCTTGACAAAAACTAGAAGATGATGATGATGATGATGATGACCCTCTTCTTGAACCCTTCCCATTACCACACACTAACATTATTCTTATCTTCTGCACTGCTTCTTCCCCTTCATTACCATTATCCATCTTTTTCCCTCTTCTGATCTTCTTTTTCCCACTGCACTCCAGTTTTTAGAGTTATCTTCTGTACCTACTCAAAATATAAAAACACGTTTATATTCTAATCATATCTCAAAACATTATAACAATTTTCTTACCTTTTTAATTTTCATTTTCATAATTATAGCAATCACCACCTTTTATAATTGTAACCATCCACCATCATTAAATCCTTACTATTGTATACTTATATTTCACTTCATAAATTTCACCACTTTTTTTTTTTTCACTCATTACATGTAATGAATGATTAAAATACAGACAAATTTAAAAAATATTATGAAAAATATTTGAATAATAAAGTTATTAAATAATAATAATAATTGCATAGTGAAACATACATTAAATATATTATATAATCCGTTTAATCTATAATATAAAACATGTACAACAAAATTACTTGTACGAATACAAAAATAACCTACTATTAATGATATACAGATTCTACATCTAATCATCGTAAAAAGGTAGATGATATATACAGATATTAAAATCCGAAAATATAATGCATCACAAATCAGTAAAACAAATAAAAATATACCATTGATACATTCTAGTAGATATTTTATATATATATTACTTTCTTTTGTATTTCATTTTAACTCATTTTGCTTTTTTTCTTAGGTTTTATGACAACATTTATTATATCTATTCATTCTTTTGGGGTTTTGTGGTTCTCTCTTATGTACTTTGAAAAAGTAGGCTGATGATGAAAATTTTGCATGTGAAATATGAAATAGGGGAGAAGAATAGGATTGTTATTTTTTTTTTAGAAAAATATGTTTTGATACTACTATTTATTAAAAAACATTTGCTTAACATCTATTTTTCAATAAAATATTATATGACAATAAATATCGTGAGGATCTAGAAGGGTCTCTGCAATCAAAGACAGAAACAGAAAAGTACGGATCTTAATTGGAGCGCACATGAAATGAAATGTAGGGTGCCGTACCGTCTATTTCCCTATTGAATCTTCACCATTCATTCTTCTATGCGCTGTGTCATCCCCCACCCTTCGATCTCCACTGCTCCACATTGTACTCTCAATCTCTGTCATCCAATCAAATTTACATGTAGTTACGATTCAGTATGTGAAAAAACTCATATCAGTGACTAACCGTCAGATACGCTTTTCTCACTGCTACTAAAATGTGATCTACCGTTGGATCTAGTCTTCTGAAAAAGAATAGTCATATCTATCGGCAACCCTGTTCTAGCCAACATCTGCATTCCATGCATGTTACCAAATAAAATTCACAGATATTTTGATTTATTTTTTTACGTATTTTTAATCTACCGTTCCAATCATTTTTTATCACGGATGTCAAAAAATATTTGTATCCACAGATATTCGTGGATAAAATTCGCAATGGGTAAAAAAAAAATATTAAAAATGATACCTGCTATCTGCGGGTACAGATATTTTTTATACATGCATGTTAACGGGACGAGTACGTGTATCATAGTATCCGTATCCACTAAACTTTAATTTACAAAAATACCCTTATATATATATATATTAGTAAAAAATATTTTGACCTATTTTTTTTTTCAAGAATCAATAGGAGAAAGTGGACTTGTTGATCAAAGCACTAATTAAAGAATTTTCATTGTGTTGAACGTCATTTTATAATTATTTTTATGATTATTTGGACTTGTATGGACTTGAGTTTGTTTGAACTTTATTTAAAATTTATGACAGTGATGTATTTTATTTTATTTTATTTCAATTTATGATTAAATATTTATTTTTTAAATAATTTTGTAAATATCCATGGGTACTCGTGGGTACTCGCGGATATAAAAAAATAAACGGGTACCCGCATAACGAATACTCAACCGACGGATATGGATATGGGTACGTGGCAGATATTTATCCAACGGGTAGGGTGCGGGAGAGCTACTACCCGTACCCTACCCGTCCTGTTGACATCCCTACTCTTCATGGATCTATTCTAATTGTCTTTAGTGGTGTAATGTAATAATTTAAAGGTGATTGAAATAGTAGATTATAAATGAGTCAAAATATTATTATCCTATTATTTATTTATTTTAATCATAAAATATAACTTTCTTTTTAAATTTATTTGATGATATTTTTCTTAATTAATTTAAGCAATGTCTGGTCAGACATTATAAGTATTTTTTGTTTTAATATATAAATCATGTACTCATTCTTACAAATGACAACTTGATTTTTAAAGCTGGTATATTTTTTTTGTTTTCTTCATAATTCTATCCTTTAAAATATAACTTACATTTAAATGTACGTTTAGTGGCCAAAATCTATATGAAAGATTGAGAGATTAAACTTAAACATTGGACTTAAATTCAAAACTTAAGTATGTAACTCACAAATACTTATTAAATAAAGTAAAGTTAAAAAAAAAAAAAACTCAAGTAAAGATACTCCAAATGTAAAATACACTTGTGAACAATATATCTATTTGATGATAAATACTAGGGTAATGGAGGTATATTTTTTTCTATTTTATAGTTAAAATGAATAAATATAAAATTTTGAATTTAATATTAATTGCATACTAAGTATTTATAGAAAAATACTAAATATTTAATGTTGGTGATTGGACTTGACGGCCCATCAACATTGAGCAATAAGTGGATTCAGACTTAGTTCATATTTTTTTTTTTTTTTTTCAATAGCAGCAATGATAGTGGCACTTTCCAATTTCTTTTATGCATTCTTTTGTTTCAAAATTTTCTAAACATGTAATTAACTGATTAATTTGTTGCATAACATACTCTAAATTGGTTTTGGTAAAAGAGAACATTACTTTTGAGTAAGATATTCTATAATGATAAGTTTGAAACAATTATTGAGTAAGATATGTCATGTGTATCTTTTTATATTGAAATGTTGACTTAATTCACTCTATGTGTTCTTTGTTTATATAGTTTATGATGCTCAATTTAAAAACTACACTTATACTTGCATTTACATTTCTTTGTTCATGTTTTCTTTTTTTAAAGTTCATATTGATTAGAAATAAACTAATCTAAAATAGATAAGTAAAAATAAACATCTCTTTAATAAATTAATTTAATAAGATTAAGTTAAATTTAAATTTTATTATCTTAATTCCACGTAAGGAAAATGCGTAAGACATTCTACATTAACTATAAGACCAACTTGTCACACAAGTGAGGTCAAAAGTGTTGGATTCTAATATCAAATTTATAGAGTCTAAGCCCTCCAACAAAAGTTACTATTTTTTTAATCTTCCTTATCATAATGTGTAAAATATTTTCATATGTCTCTCGTATGCGATACGAGTGTCATAACATTGGCTTCAATTATTTGCTTGAAAAAATTAAAAGGTTAAAAAAATAATTTATTTAAGCACTTTTCAATAAGATACAATATATTTTTACTCCACCATAAAAAATAAAATAAATATAAATAAATATATAACTGAATACAAATCTTATTTTACAAACTAAATTTGAACTTTTAAGTTAGGTTTAAAATTCTAAGATGACATGAGTCATCCAAAGTATATTCCAATAAAATTTGTTATTTGATAAGTCTATTATACCATTCATTATTGAGAGAGTTATTGTTTGTTAAGCTTATTGTGTCACCTGATATTGGATCGTTCTTAACCGTTTATTAATATTTAGTCTCATGCTCGAGATACATATGTCTCGGTATGAGAAAGTTGTATTAGAAATTTCATATCAATTAAAAAGAAAACGAGTTTACACCTCAACGTGAAGGAGTTACCTTTAAAATCACACATTGACTAGAAATAAGATGAGTTTAAACTCTATGGACCGAAACTTGAGCTATTTTATAGATTTGAATTAAAACTTAAAGTCCATGAAATAAAGAAAAAATAAAATAAAACCTTCGTTTTTTCTTTTTATCCTGTGTAAGAATTGAACATAAAACTTACAACGATTCACAAGCTACTAAACCTTCTTAGTAATAATGTATCTGGAATAAGCAACAAACGAGATCAAATTAATAGATTATAACATTTGTCAATTTTCACTCAACTCTTTATTTATAATCAAACAAAGCACATCCTCTTTCATTGAGTAACACCACTCTCGGTTTTGATCTTCTCCCTGATGCGAAATTTCTGAACCTTCCCAGTTGAATTAACAGGTAAATCTCCAAATACCACACTCCTTGGAACCATATGACTAGCCAAATGATCTTCACAGAACTTGATGATTTCTTCAACAGTGGCACTGCATCCCTCTCTCAATTCAACAACTGCAAATGGTGATTCCACCAAATATTCATCACATCTCCCCACAACAGCAGCTTTCAAAACCTTTGGATGATTCAACAGCACTGCTTCCACCTCTATTGAGCTCACAGCTTCTCCCTCACAATACATCATATCCTTTGCTCTATCCTTCACTGTGATTGAACCATTTGGTTGTCTAACACCAAGGTCCCCAGTCATATACCATCCATCCCTAATAGCCTCTTCAGTTGCTTGTGGATTTTTAAGGTACCCCATCATCAAAGCTTCCCCTTTGAACACAATTTCACCTATGGTTTTCCCATCAGGAGGAGTACTTTCATTAGTCTTTGGATCCTTCACATCAACATTCTGCATAACCTCTGACATACCATAATTCAGTTTTGTATGTTCACCATCTGAAGTGGGGTTCCATGGTCTTACAATGAAAGGACCATAAGTCTCTGTCATACCATATCCTATGTTCACATCAAATCCAAGCTGTGACACCTTGTTAAGAACATGGCTAGGTGGTAGCACACCAGCAACTGTGACATTCACCCTATGAGGCAGAGGCCTCCGGTCACCAGGTGATGCATTTGCAATCATGTCCAAAAGGGTAGGTGCACCACAAAAATGAGTTACCTTGTAACGGTGAATTGCATCAAATATACCTTTTGCTGAGACATTCCTTAAGCAAATATTGGTGCCACCAATAAGAGGCATGACCCATGGAAAGCACCATCCATTGCAACGAAACATGTCAACTGTCCATAGGAACACTGCCATTTGTTTCATCTCAAAACGAGCAATTGCTGCAAGTGAATTAACACAAGCACCTTTATGGCTATAAACAACCCCTTTTGGAAGGATCCCTGTGGTGCCTGAGGTGTAGTTCACTGATATGGGATTGCATTCATTGCTTGGTTTTAAAGGCTCAAAATCATTTTTTCCAGTTGCAAGAAGTTCATTGTAGTTTAATGTACCTGGGGGGATATCATTCGCTGAGAAAGATGGTTCTTGGTCATAACGTGGTATTAGAACAATATGGGGTAGCTTGCATTTTCTTTGGGAGAGAATTTCAAACACCTTGAGGGCAGAATCAATTAACTGGTAGTCCACAAACATGATTTTGCATGGCTCTAATTGTTCCAATATCAGAGCCAATACTGTCACATCCAATTGAGTATTCAGCGCAGAAAGAACACCCCCTGCCATAGGAACACCAAAATGAAGCTCGTACAGTGCTGGAATATTTGGTGCCAAAGCTGCAACCTGCTTATATTTATGGAAGAAAATCAAGGTCTAATGAAAGAGCATAATTTTGGTATAAAATATAAGTGAAATGATTTATATATATATAAAAAATATTGATCTATGTAAAATAGGGATTTTGCACAGAATAAAAATGATTAGTTTCATTAACAGTGGTGAAAATATTAAACTAACACAAGTACAAGTTCAAATAGAAAATGAAACAATAATCATATGTATTTAATTAGATCACTGACTTGGAACAAAGAGCGATTAATTAAGTGAGTGCAATCCGCTAGAAAAGGTGTACTTTTTTATTATATGTTTTTTTAATCAAGAATATGTTTCAGTTATTATATTTTAAAGGTGTGGAAACCATTATTGCACTTTCTATGGATTTTTTGAAAATGTAAAAATTTATATTAGATTTAATTTTAAGAGAACGATATAATGACTCTTATTTTTTTATTTTTATCTTTTATTTTTTGATTTAATTTAGTGTGAATTATTAATTAATATATTATTATTTTTTAAAAAAATTTAATAATTCATACTAATATAAATTATATTAAGTCAAGAAATAAAAGATGAGAATAAAAAAAATTGTATTCATAATGTAAATTTCATTAACTTTAATACATCAGGGTAAATTTACACTTAACTGTTAGGATATAATAGCCACTGTAATATTAAACAGAACTTGGCTTGATACGATAGTTTATATGTCTTGTATTTATTAGTATAAAAATGTTGTACTAATAATCAATAAAGGGTTTCAATCTCATTTTCTTTTTCACTTTAACCATAACTCGTAATCTGACAACCAATTAAAAATGACCTCAAATACAAGTTTCAGAAAAAATATTTTTAATCGTAAAATAATTTGTAAATGAATGAAAGTGTACCTTTTTAATAATGTTTTAGTATTTTTCAATTAAATAGCAATTATAATCAACAATAATTTTTCATTTATATGATTGTGTGAAAACATTTTTTTTAAAATATAATTTTAAAGCTATATGACGTGATTAAATTAAAAATGTTTGGGTGGGAGATCGTGTAATTGTTAAAAGAATAAAATTATTGGAAAGTTAACAATAAATAAAAATACAGTGAAAACAACAATAACAATGTTAAGATATAAGAATTAAAATAGTTATCAATTATTGTTCTTAAAACTTGAAAGACTAACATAAAGATGACAATAAGTAAAATTTGAGCGAACAATTTATTGTGTGGATGTATATGCATTGGTTTTTATGTGGAGGTATGTTTTTGGGTGCAATATTTTAAGCATTTATAAAATATAGAATTCAATTAATTTGTTATTAAATTTGAATTATGAAATATAAAGTATATTAATGAAGTTTTATTTTATAAAAGTTATCATTTCTCTAAAAACATATTTTCTCTTATTGTATACTCTATCTAAGGTTTTCAACAATTTATCCATCTATTTGAAGATCGAAGTGCAACCAAAAAATCTTAAAGTAGAGGACAATAATCTTATATGATTAAGATCTTAATCAAAATAAGTTCATCTTTTACCTTTTCCTTAATTCTATTTATATATAAGCTAAAATGAGGAAGAAAACAAGCGTACATGTGACTCTTTTTGGTTCAAGATGAATATATGCTTGTTTGTGATCATTATGATGTATTTCAATCATTGATTCAAAATTTCTTCGTGTAGATAAAACATATTTTGAGAGTTTGAGTATGTGGAGCTATAGATAGAGATAAAAGCTCGAGGTAAGGGAGACCAACTATTTTTATTTATTTATTTATTCATTGATTGTGATATTATGTGATATTGTGATGTGGATGAAATCTAGGATGTGGATGATGTTGACTATTTTACGATGTGAATGAAATATAACTGACATGTATTTTGTTTTTGTGAGATGAAAATGCATAAGATGGGAGACCGAGTAGAGATAATGTTTATACCATAATCTATGAAAGATATGTAAAGTCAAATAGAGTCGAGGGCTTATGCCATAATTTATTGAGAATTGTTGTAGATTATATATTTGTATATCCATGTGATGTAGATGTAATTATTCCAAGTAAGAAATATTATCTTATGTAATTATAAGCATGAATTGAATGGTGATTTTGAAAGAGATTATCCTAACTCTACTAATTATTCCACTCACATAAAAAAAAATATTTAGGGGTGAAAATGTAAGGAGGTTCCTATAATCTAAAGAGGTTATATGAAAAAAATGATCGTGTCTCACAGATAGAAAGAATTTATCTTGTCATACGAGGAAAACTTAGTACCTTATATGTGAAGCCAAGTAAAGTCAAGACTTAGGTTATGATTTACTAAAAGATTATATGACTAATGCAAAAACTTTTACCCTATTAAACATAAAGTCTTGAAAATAAAATATGTTGGTAGTAGTGGATAATAATTTGTTGAATGAGTTTATGTAATTTTTTGAGGTGATCTAACATAATGGAGGTCTTAATATGTTTTTATTTTAGAAAATGATATCTTATTTTAGAAAATGATAAATAAATATTATCTGGTCTTTTAAATTTGGATTTCGTTATGTTGTTTTGTCAAATTTGAAGATTATTATTTGGATAACTCAAATTTAATTTTTAAGAGTTTTGTTTGGAATTATAATTTTTGTGGAAGATGTTTGTAAAAATAATTTAGTGTTATATGTGATATGGATTTGGTTGTCTTCTTACTTTGGATAAGAATTTAGGATTTTAGTTCAGAACAAATGTAGATAGAATAAATGCTTAAACATTTGAATTAAAAAAAAAAATCAACCTTGTAGATGTGAGAAACAAAAATTGAGAATAGAGATGTATCTCTAGTAATTTTTTTTTCTCACAAAAAGTCATGAGACATCACTTATCTCATTTATTTTTGTCTTTGTCAAAAATAAAAAAATGTTTAGAGGTTGTATTAATACTCACTTAATAAGAACACACATATAAAATTAATTTTTGAAATAGAATGTAAGTTTTCATTTATTTTTCTGTACTTTTAAAATATAATGTTTATTTTGGAGGAAAAAAAAGAAGAAAAGAGCTTGGACGACTTTAAGCTCCAATTTATGATTTGAGGTTTTTCATATAGGTAAAGTTTTTACATTCTTAATTGAATCATTACTTCTTGACACTTTCACATATAGAATCAATTTTTGGAACTGAAATAGTGTACATTTATTTATTTATTTTTATATTCATTTTTCTATGTATATAATAGCAAGTACATATTTATGGACACGTTTCTATTTTTTTTATTTCATAATTTGGAAGAAATAATCATTTTTAAACTTAAAAAGAAAAACTATACTCAAATCTAAAAAGTAAAAATATGTTTCTTAAAACATTTTGCTAATATTTCAAGTGAAAAACATAAGATAGTGTCCCCTGACAACAGAAGCATGGGGTACTATTCATAGAGATAATATAAAATAGAAAATAGTAAATGTGTTAATAATGTCAACACTTACACTACATATTCTTTTAGAAAATAGGTTAGACATTCAAAATATAACTACAAATTATTATGTATGATATCCAAATTTAAATTTAAAAACTAAACTAATATTCTTTTTCTTATTCGTTACTAGAGCAAGATTTTTATATTAACAACAGATAAAAAAGTAAATGCATTTTTTATAATAATTTTGATAAATTTTAAAAATAGTGTGAAGAAAAGTGAAAGAAATACGATATACAATAAATATCGTAGTAAAAGTAAAATATAAAATATAAAAAATGTGTATGTAATAGTAAAGTTTGAAGTTAGAAACTAGTACTAATTAATTATTTAAACTCTTTATTATTAGGTCAGATAGTGAGTGTAGTTATTTCACAAAGGCCTTCATAAACATTTATAGAAAATATTCACAAGATAAAGAATTATATAACTTAATTAATTTGACAAAAAATGAAGAAAAGACAGAATAATTGAAAAAAAATGAAAGATAAGATATTTAATCCTCTCTTTTTAATTATTTATTCTTCTTCTTTTTCTCTTTCAACTAGAGACATAATATATCTCCTTCTCTCCTTCTATTTTAAAGTTGGAATAAGTATAAAAATGAGATTAATGATTAATTTAACAGAAAAGTGAGAATATCTGAAATGTGAAGTTGATTTAGTGAATTAAAAAAAAAATGATTGTGACTTTTTCTCCAGAAAAAAAGTATACCTGAGAGGGGACTTTATATGGACAGAAATTTCATGCAATTTTTTTTTTGTCGTATTTACTCTAACAACCATCGAATGTAATACGACGTGGTCAAGTCAACATACTAACTAAGGTCACTCCTCTCCTCTAATATTATATTAAATAAACCAACAATACTTTTCAAATATAATATTCTAATAATTAAGTATATTAAGATATGACGACTTTATCGTTAAATAATTAAGCAGAGTAAACTTGGTTAATATATATACTTAAGAATAAAATATTTAACGTGCAAGTTCTTAAAGTCTAACATTATTAAACTTTATAACAATTAGTTTATTATTAATTGTATCACTTAGTTATATAGGGAAATATTTAATATTTTTGTATTCTAACTACCTAGCAACACTTAAAAGATGGGTACAAAAATAGGATATTTGAAGCACTATTCAAGACTAGACCATTGACTCTCTCCACATTGATAATGATTGGAGTAATATTGGGGTATGGAAAAATAATGTCAATGGGAATGTGAAGACATGAATAGCATAGCGTGTTTATATGGTCAAATTTTCTATCAACACACGTTTAATGAGTAAAGTGAGATCAAAATTGTATAAGAATGAAGTCACAAAGTCCCAATTCCTTCTCTTAAATCTTTTCCTTTTCTGAGAATGACCCAATATACCATTTCACAGAGTATTCATTGGGCAGCAATGCTGAAATAAAACACTGCAAATGTTTTATTCAAAGATATTTTAATAAATATATTAGAATCTTAAGTTTAATTTAGAAATTTTAAAAAAGTAAGTTTCATAATTTTATTATTCTAAATCAAGTATTTTCAAATGAATTGTTAAGAAATAAATTTTAATTCTAACTTATAACCTTTGAAGAGTGTGTTGTAAAAGTAGATTTGCATCATTTACATTTACATGTATATTATAAACAGACATTATTTTTTTAGTTGATCTGAAACTTCTATCACACTTCATTCATGTAAATATATATATATATATATATATATATATATATATATATATATATATATATATATATGAAGCGTAAGATTAAACATTATTGAATGGTTTGATGATTATTTAATAATAAGTGAAACAATAGACCTAACAAATAACTTATAAATATTTTTTCTTTTTACTCAACTTTCTAATTTTACATACTTACACCAATTTCCAATCACTTAATAAATATAAATATGAAAACTCTAACAACTTATTAAAATATTCTCAAAGTATAAAAAAAGAACAAAATAAAATTCCTCGGGCATGCAAGTACATTTTGACTTCCATTCGATCTAGAGATACATTTACTACAAGGGGGCTATTCTAGAAAACTAAGAAAATAAATATAATTATAAAGATGATATCATTGTTTATATATATAAAATATGAGGTAAAAACATGAAGTTTTACACTGGTTCCTGAATTAAAATTGCAGAAAACATTTCGTAAAGATGGAGCTTGATTCTATAAATTACAAATTGAAAAAGCTAGCTAGGGTTCATATTTCGAAATCAATATATTATGTATATATAAGAAGTATTGATCTAGAGATATAAGAAATAATGATGAGAGAATGTGAAGAATGCAGAGAAAAATGAAGCAAAAGAATGGAAATGAAATGAACTTACATTATCGTTGTGAGAAAGACCAAAGTTAACCATAGCAGAAGCAAGTTTGAGGCATCTGTGATGGGTTTGTCGCCAAGAAAATCTGACATTATGATCGAAGACGATGGCGAGGTTGTCTCCATAGACAGTGGAAGCATGTTCCAAGAAACTCATAGGTGACAATGCCATGGTGTTTCTCAGAGACCACTCAACCAAGTCTTCTTCACTCATCGTGTCAAATGGATCTAAAACTATTTTAATTTCTCACTGCATCATATTTTTATACTATCTATCATATATATATACATACATATAGTCAGACTCATTTTGGAAGAATTTTATTTATTATTTCTTATTTATTATTATTACTTTAAATGGTTGTTAACAAAATATATATATTTTTTTAACATGAAATTAATTGGATCAACGTGTCAAATGGCTTGAGACGGTTTCAGATAAAGACGGAAGTTTTTATTAATTGAGATTCATGCATCAGCGTTCTCTGCAAATTCATCTACACCAGTAGCTAACTTCAATTCATTTCGTCTTCTTAATTTTTATTTTTACCTAATTGCTATCTGACGTATGCCCACGTATATATATATATATATATATATATATATATATATATATATATATATATATATATATATATATATATATATTTGAGATTTTATATTTAGATGATTTAAACATTATGATTGTAGAATACTACTAGCACCCAATATAAAAAAAAGAGGTTTAATTAGTTGGATGGTACCCACTTTTAAAAAGATGTCAATTGACTCTCAACTTTTGAAAAGATGCCTCAATTAGGTCCTTTTCAGCAAAAATTTTATTAACATCGTTAAGGTTATTGATATTTAAAACTAAGTATTGATATTTATATTAAAATTTAGTGGTAAAAGTCATGAATTAAGATAAAGGCTTTAGTAATTTTTGTCTGAAAGGGACTTGATTAAAACACTTTTTCAAAAGTTGGAACTAGATTGACACATTTTTAAAACCGGATACCAAACTGACACATCTGAACGAAAGTGAATATCATCCGACTAATTAAACCCAATAAAGAAGTAGCACTTTGCATGAGACAACCCGGTATGGACAAAATTATTATTTATTTGGGTTCAATCTTAATAAATGTGAGTATGTTTATCATATTTATGAATTTTATTTTGTAAATAATGCTTCTTAAATAATCATTTCATAAGTTATAAATATAATTCATGTGTCTATGCTTATCTATATATACATGTTTATATGTTAGTTTATTAGTACCACAATAACACATTAAAACAAAGTTAATACATATACTATAGAACTATCACTCATCCTTACGATGCTTTGTTTCGAAAGGAAACATAAGAAATGGAACAAAGTAAAAAAATCGAAAATGAAACGCAAAATCACCAAAAGTAAGATAAATCTTGATGTATATTTTCAGTAATTTATAAAGAAAGTTGCCTTTAAAAAAAAACTTTATTAAATTTTACTTATAAAAATGAATTATAATCGATTAAAGAAGAAACTTAATGAATTAATTTAAATAAAAAATAATAATATTTGTTATTTTACTCTAACATACTAAAGAATTAAGATCTATAAATGAAATATATTTAACACTTTAAAAATATATTATTATTATTATAATAAAATGAATAATTAATTTTTTTAAATAATTAATAAAATTAAATCAATTTAATATTTTTTAATAGATGTTTAATATTAAAAAATAAAAATAAAAAATAAAAAGGCATTAAAATGAAAATAAAAAAATAATTAATTTAAATTTTGATGATTTATTTTAATATATTTTATTTTGAAATATATTTCTTGTTTATTAAAGTTTTGTAATAATTTTATTTAATGTAAACTTTATTACTTTATTTTACATTTTAAGAAAATAGTCTTTACATTTAATTTAAGAAAAATATTTTATAAATTATTTTTTCAATATATTAATTTACAATTAAATTTCACCACATGAATTAAATGCAAATATTTCATTTCCTTCTCCTCAATGCAACCCTTTTTATTCATTCTCCTCCTAATAAAAAAAATCATAACTAGTTTTTAAGCTTTGGATTAAACAATATTTATTTATTAATAACTTTCAATTAAATACACATTTAGTTCTATTCATTTTAAGTAAATCAGTGAAACCACATACGCTACATGTGTGTTCATTTTTTGGATGACAATAAAAAATAATAAAATTATTATTATTATTATTATTATGAAATTACATATAAATAATTTTTTATAAATTTGTTGTAAATACTTTTTATTTATTTTATAGGTAGTTTAATAATTAAAAATTGGTCAAATGAAAGAACGATTAAATTAAAAAATTAGTAAAATCAGTAAAATAATTAATTTAAGGGTTAAACATATTTTTAGTCCCTCAAGTTTCAATGAATTTTGGAATTAGTCCCTCTTCGAAACTTTATACTAATTTAGTCCTTCATTTTTAGAAATGCGTGGATTTAGTCCTTCTTACCAAATTTTATGAAGTTTATTTGACATTTTAAACGCATTTTGTGATAATAAAAGGGTAAATGTAGGGACCTAAAAGATAACAAAGATTAGTGTTGATGTTAAAAGATGACACTCGATTATTATATTAATAAAAGTCATATTATAAATATAAATCTCTATTAATCAAGTTTCTTTTAATAAGAAACACTATATCTCTATAACTTTTTTCTAAACCTTTTCTCCATATCTTTGGTTCCATCTCTCATTTGTCTAAAGATTTGAGTATACCCTAAAACTCTTGGTAGCAAGGTTTATCCTTAAGTTCATATTTTGTTATTTTTAAAGTCTTGTTTATTTTTGTAATGCTTGTGTGAGGTTAGGGGGTTGCATGTGTCATCCCAAGGCTATAGATGAATCTATGTTCAATTTGGATAGTTAGGTATGATCAAATCATTGATATGAGCATTCTTTGTTCATATATTTCCTTATGTGTGGTTAAGAGTGCTTTGAGGTTGAGGAAATTGTGTTTTGTGCTCATAAGTTAGGTAAGGAAAGTTAGTTATTTAAAAGTTATTGTATTGTTAAATGAGATTGTGGTTAGATTTATGAGTTATGAATGGTTGAATTGATACATGAGGTGATTTTGTTTGTTTGGTGTTGTTAATTGGTGAACTAGTTGAATTGATGAATTTAGATACAACTAATGTATGTAATTGGGATTTTGATGGGAAATTTTATGTCAAGTATTGGTAGATCTGCCTCAATTGATTTCAATGAGTATATTTTGTGCTTGTATAATCTGTTTTGAGTTTTGAAATGTAAGAAAAATACCTGTTGAGACTTATTAGTCGAGTTCACTAATCTAATGATAGAATAAATTTGTTTTGGACTGGTTGAAATTGATGAATGAGATGATTTGTTTGGTTGAATGATTAATTCTATGTTTGGTGAGTTAACTTAATATATCTCTTTAGTAATCTAGATTCTTAAAATGGTTGATATTGTCTTGAAATAACTAGAGATGTCACATTTGAGGATATTAGATTGACAAAATGATATTATAAGCATGTGCCATTATGTGCTTGAACTAGTTCTTTTGTGTTTATTTAACTATTGATGAGGGATTTTTCTGAGAGATAAATTAATTTTTCAAATTGGTGCTTCTTGAGTTAAGATAAAGTTATATTATGATCTTATAGAGTATATTGAGTGGTCAATAGCTCAGAAAAAGTCAAATTGATTAATTAACATTCAGAGAAATTTCAAAATATTTGGTGGAGCGTTAGGCACCCCTGCAATATCGTTGGGCACCAATCAGACTGTGTCTCACTAGCTTGTTGGCATTGTGCATCACTTTTGGACTTTTGGGCGCTCCCAAATTAGTGAGTACCAAGGGGTTTTATCACCTAACGCTACTTACCCAACGGTCGACACCACCTTGTTTTTTTGTCCTGAGTTATCTCAGGAAAATTGAGATTCCCATTTCATTAACTGTCGGATCGAGTTAAAATTTTGATAGTTGGTCATAGACATATTATTCTTTCACTTTGAATGTTGTGATATTTGATTAGAGTTTGTGGTTAGAGTCATGTGTTTTGCCATTTTGATGTACTTAATGGAAATATTGTAAATGAATATTATGCTAATGTAATACTAAATAAATGATGGATTGTTAACATTTAAATTAAAATAAATAATAGGTGATTGATGCTATGAGATAAGTTTGGATTGAGGTAAATGATAATGATGATTTTTATGTGTTTTGGTGTGGTGATTTTAGAGAATAAAATCAATTGTCCCTAGTTTTTACCTTGTTTGATCTCAAGTTTAGTATATTTTGTATTTTCTTGTGTTTTAGTTAGTTTATGTTTGTTTTACCTCTAATATTTATTTTTAATGTGTTAAATAAGTGAATAACAAGCATTTGTGGTGGAGAAAAACAATATTGAACTCAAAAGTAAATACCCGCACTGGGCAACACTAGAATCACGCTCAGCACTGCAAAGTCAAAGAGCAACCAGTGTTGTAGAGGAGTCTGACATTGAGCGACACAGAAGTAGTTTTGCAGAGTTGGCATTGGGCAATGGTTTGAAAGAGGCGTTGAGAGGTGGCATCGTTGACATGTCAAAATGGTTTGAAAGAGGCGTTGAGAGGTGGCATCGTTGACATGTCATTATCTTCCTCTCATGATTTGTCTCCACCTAGAACGACTAATAGAGTCCCTTAGAGGTTGTTTGGGGTGCTAGGAAGCTCTCCACTCCTCCTTGGGTCTTCAATTTTCATCCATGGGAAGGATCTACAATTTGGAGATGGAGACACGATTAAGAGGTGCAATTGGATCATAGAGCAATTGCCAAAAACCTTGGGAGAGGGCTTGCATCTTCTCTTTGGTTTCTATTTCTTCCCTAACTCTTCTATTTGTAAACCCTGGATTCTTCACTATGGAGAGCTAACCCTATTTGTTGATATTAGATGTAATAAACTGAATCTTGTGTATTTTGTGATGGTAATACATATGCTTTTCCATTTCAATGTTAGTATTTGATTTCTATGCTTAATGCTTATTGTGACTTGATCACCCATGGCTTGATTGTTGGCTCTTGAAGTGTTGGAAAATGTCTTTTGAACCTAGGACTAAAATTGAATACCTAATGGAGCTAGTATCTAAGGATATAATATGATTCATTAGTAATCTTAAGACTTTTGAACTTAAAACATGATTTCACTTGTCGAGGATTCAAGGAATTAGAACTTGAAGAATTATCATAGGCTCAAAGTCACTAGGGATATGATTTGAGTATATTTATGAGTTGATTTTGACTTTAGTATGAAATTGAGATGTTTGTGAATGTATAAGAATGAAGTGAATGGAATTTAATCTTGCTAATTGTATATTATTTTAAATTTGTATAACACACCAATTGTATGATAAAAATACAAAAAGAGTTTCTTTGTGTTTTGTGAGCTTTGTTGTTTAATTGAGTTTTGAATTGTAAGAGTTGTCATGTGTTACACAAGTCCTTGTGGAGTGGAGATAACAATATTTACTACTTGCTACGTGCGATCAATGCAATTGACGTTTTTCACTAACAGTAAATTACATATATATGAAATGATGTAATGATGTAAGATTATACGAGAATGTGATGAATGAGCTATGTGTGATAGGTTGCTCTTTGGTTATTTTCTTGTGAGTGTGCCTTCTATCTTGGTATAGTTTATTGTTAATTAGAGGTTTAGATGTGAATGAATACTAGTAATGTTTAAATGTTGTATGAGATGCTAATGTGTGGTTGGGAGTGATGAATGTCAAATGGCTTTCAAGGGAGAAAGCATTCCACTCTTATGTTAGGTGTGTTGAGTAGGGACTCAGAAGGAGATTACCTAGACTTTACTAGATATTCTAACTCATGTAGAAGGTATTTAGTTAATGAGAGTTGATTGAGGTTCTTATGACGAGAATTAGTGTTAAATAGAACTTTTCTGGCGTGTCATAGTCGAACTAACCTTATCATGTAGGAAGGCTTGGTAGAGCCATGGTTTTATAAGCCAAAATGCTATTGAGATCCTTATGACAAATGCATAATCTCTGAGGTCTGATTCAATACATAAATTTCTCAAGAGGTAGTTGTTGTAGTTTATCTAGAAAATTTTGTATGATTGAATGAAGTTAGTGTTTGTGAATGATTGCTTATTTTAATCATCTTGAACTATTTATTGTTAAAAATATTTTAATATAATTTATAAAATAACTAACTAAAATCAAAATCCTACTCTCACTCATGTTTTCATGGACTTTTAAATTTATGGGTTCATGTTATTTATGACTAACAATTATAATTTTTTATTACAAGTTACTCTTGTGTCTCATTTTTCTACCTATAAATAACACTTAGGTGTATGAAAGACACAACATTATCAAAAGTGTTATTCTTTCTTCTCTATATTATCTTTAAGACATTGGTGTTCATAAGGTTCAGAGATCATTCGCTGCACTCGATCGATTGTATCTTGGGAGAGATCGCATATGATTTTGTTTTGCCCTATGTAGTAGGGACATTTTCTCTCTAAAGATAACGTTATGCGTGCCTCAACCTAGGTTATCTCTACTCCTTACCTCTTGTATTTTTTATCTATTATTTATTATTGTTCTAAAAATTATTGAGTCTTTGATTAATATTTTTTATTCATATACGTGTTAGTATTATTATTATTTTAATAATTATTATTATAATAAAACTATGAATAATTAAGTATCAATTCCATAATAAATTTGAATATTTTAATTGAGTCTCTATTACTTCTTTTATTACCCAAATTTTTTATATTTTTTAATTGTTATCTTACTTGTTTCCATATATATATATATATAAAAAGAAATATGACATTATGATTAATATAAAATGATGCTAATGAATATAAAATGCTAAATGACTTTATTATTTTAGTTTAAAATATGTTGATTAACGAAATTATCATAATCCTTGATGACTTCCACATTATTACAATGATTAAGGGACTCTACTGTCACCTCTACGATGAAATCATGTCATCTAACATGGTTTCGTACGATAAAAATCAGAATTTGAATTTTCTATTGAGTTTAAAAATCACTAATCATTTTATATTAATTATGATATCATTATATCAATCACATAATCTCATATTTCTTAACATGTGAAAATAAATAAGATATCCACTAAAAAGAAAAATAAATGACAAAAGAATTAAAAACCATAAAATTTTGAGTAATAAAAAAAGTTAATAAAAACTCAAGTGAAAGTATCAAATTTATTAGGAAATTAAACTCCTTAATATTACATGCACATGAATTATAAACTATGTATTTTTAATTTATTTTATAAATGAATAAAAAATATATGTTATTTTGATTGTTCATATTGAAATAATAAATATATTAATGATGAAAGAGACTTAGACAACAAAAATTAAAAGTATTTAAAAGTAAAAAGTAAGCATTATTAAAATAAAAAAAATTGGTTTTTATTTTATATGATAAAAAGAGAAAGCATAAAAACTTGAAATTTAAAGTGAATTAAGTTATAGAGGTTTAGTAAATATAAGAATCATATGTACTATAATTTTGACTAGTTGAAAAGAGAATATAGAGTTATGATGCATGAAAATAGAGGCAGAATCAGATACCGTTGTATAAAGGCAAAAGCGACAAAGCGTTGATAAGAGAAAAGCAATCGCATGCAAAGAGCCAATGGTTTGTTTTTCTGTATGTTTGAAGAAGACACAAAGGTGAGTTCAAACAAGATCATTTTGATTTTATGCCTTTATTCTCATTTAGCTTACCAAAATCTTGGGACCAACAACAAATTCCAAGCTTCTTGAATCAGATCACTAGTGCCCATGCAAGCTGTCTCTGCACTATCCCTTCTTTACAGACACCAACCAAGAATCTCACTACAACTTCTTTCTTTGTCCTATCAGTATACAATTCTCAACAACTGTCCTTCTTCACACTTTGCTAAAGACACAAACTTGTGGACCATTTCACAAGGGATCACAATTACTATGGCATAATGGGATATATCATTGTGCTTCTGTACTCTCATTTTCATTGCTAATTTCAAGTTTCAATCAAGAAAGATGATGACAGTGCCATGATGACTAGTTAGGTTTTAGTATTCATTTCATGCATCATTAATAAAAACAAAAAATAAAAGGAACAACAAGGGGACCAAACCAACTCAACATGAGAGTGATGGGCATGATTTTTGGAGAAATATGTACACTGTGATATTCCGATTCTCATGGCCAGAAGGCAAATTAAGAGAAGGCAAGCTAATGTTACAACTGATTCTGCATTTCTGACCAAACATCATTTATACCAACAGAAATTGATTTTGTATCCATTAAGTTTTTAGCTTTACCATGATTTTTATCATGATGTGGCCTAAGCACTTACCATTAGGCATGACATAATTCGACTATGACTCGGTCCATTTGGCTTCCATCATGGGATAATTAATGTTACTTGCAACAATCTTTACCTGAACAATTATCTACTGTAAATCGAACTCGTGACCTGGGTTTTGGTACCAATTGTTGAATCAAGTATTTACCACTAGGTAAAAAGCTATAGCCGTTAGTCATGACACAACTTTTTCTACTTAAGAACTAAATAATCCAAACGTCACAATTCAATTGTGACTTGACCCACTTCATCACTACCGTGGAACAATTGATGTCACCTAGAACACTACAACAGGATAAAGGGTATCTAAAATCCTTATCATATAAAAAGCCAACTGAAACATATTACAAGAACATATTTGCAAGTCTAACTTGCTTTACCTTTAAGATGTCAAGATAAAAGCACAAGGAAAAAGTACAAGAACATATTTGCAAGTCTAACTTGTTTTACCTTTAAGATGTCAAGATAAAAGCACAAGGAAAAAGTCAAGGTAAAAGCTTAAGTGTTATTTTCCTCTCTCCTTTACAGAAGTTTTTATGAAGTTTCTCTGAATTATTAAGTATTAGTTGTGTTGTGCTTAATTAAGTCTTTGAATTTTAATGAGTTTAATAACTCCATCAAAGATTAATTAAGCAGGCATGACCACAAGATTGAAAACCATAAAACTGTCATAATAAAAGACATCAATAGTCAAACATCAGTTAACGTTTTTATAACTTCCAAATGAAATGAATTCTCCTGTTTTCTTTTCCTCCCAATTGAAAATAAAATCCTTTTTTTCTGTAACATTGATAAGATTGAAACTATTTGCTTTTGTCTGTTACAACTAGAAGCCATCCATGGTGAAAACTCACATCAAGTGGCAAGTACAATGGCTCCTTGCCTTCTTGTGCAACCATGGTGTTAGCGTGCTGGGTCATGTCAGTACCATGATTGTTGTGGCCAAAGTAGTACTATTGAAACATGCATGCGTCAAGATTACCAGCTAATGTGGAATGCTATCCTCCGAACTTTGTGACATCATTTGATATGCATCAAAAAAAGAGTTTATGATATCATTTTATACCAGAGTGGTTGTGGAAGTACAGTTTTCATATTTCCAAGCACTAAATATTTCAACCGTTTAAACAAATGTGCATCATTAGATCTATTTCTTTGGGCTCATTTGCTTCTAACTAAAGCCAAAGTGAAATATGTTTCTGATGTGAAAATCTAAAAATTATTCAAAGCAGAATCTGCACTTAATTTGATCCATGGTGAATTCAAACGTACCCATATTTTCTTGAGAAGTTACAGAGTTGATTTTCTTGTTGATGTTCCCTAGACCTTTGGCTTCCATGAAAAATATGATATGTTTCTTTCAACTTTCTACCCTTTCCCACTGCAATGAGTACTTCACAAGCTTTTGATTTCAAATCCAGTTCACAAGTACATCTGTCACTGTGCATCTCAATAAAATATTTTAGTGATACAAGTAACAGAGAAAACAGACCTATATACCTAAACCCTATGTTTAAGTTTGTTACTCCTAGTAACTTCCATATTGGTAGTGAACCATAAGAACAGTTCTTAATTTGCTATGTTGGATTAGTTGGAATTGTGGTGCACTTAGAATGGAGTACTTGATTTTGCTTACAATAATCTAACTCAAAAAATTCTCTTCATATAAAGCCTACAGTGTCAAAGTCCAAATTAGCCCTGCTGGTACTGTCATTCTGATTCTGTGTTTAATCATGCAGATTTTTGCATGAAGTCATTAGTAAATTATATATATCTTTCTGTAAATACAGTAGATGAAGGCTAGGGATGGCTGTGCATGTGATATGGGTCCTTCACCTGCGTATCAGAAATCACATCAACAAACAAAGGGAAAATCCTTCTCTGCTAAATTGTAACTCCTTGAGCACCATTAGATAGGCATTTACCACAAAGGAACCAAAATTGACAGCACTGTCACTTTCAACACATCATTCATGCAAAATCAATCCCCACTTCCCACTTATTACAACAAGTGATATTTAAACTTTGCTTTATTTGCTTATCATTACAGACAAAACAAACCACATCCCCATGCATGACTTCCCCCCCACCCTATGCTAACAAAGCAAACAACCAACAAAATGAAGTTTGTGGTCCACACCCTTCCCTCTTCTTTTTCTACCTTTTTGGCTCCATATAAACTCTTCCATTCACTCACAATGCTCCCAGAGACAAGCTCTAACCGTTTTCTTGCCCCCAGCATCTTCTTCTTCTTCTTCATACTTGTCAGAAGAACTCATAATGGAGATCAAGAGTAGAGACAGGAGGCAAGTGTCAATTGAGAAGGTGAGGAGAGAAAGTCCAGTTGAAGTTGAGGATGAGGAAGAGGAGGAGGATGAAAGTGTGGCTGGCGGTGAGGGCTGTCTTGCAGAAGATGAGAGGAAGAAGGGTGGTGCAGGTGGTGGTGGGAGAAGAGGGTCCACTGGGGGTGGAGTTTCTCCACCTTCTTGTCAAGCAGAGATGTGTGGTGCTGATTTGACTGTTGCAAAGAGGTACCATCGCCGCCATAAGGTGTGTGAGCTTCATTCCAAGGCACCTTTTGTGATGGTTGCAGGAATGAGGCAGAGGTTTTGCCAGCAATGTAGCAGGTGTTAAATCCCTCATCTAAACTAAACCATTTTCTCTTAATGTAAAACTGTATTGCCTTTAGCATCTTCATTATATATAGTAGAGTGGATGGATCATGCTTTATCCATGAAAACTTTGAAACTAAGCATTGTACTACTTTTGAAGTAGTCCTTTAAATTCAAACTATGAACAGACTTATTAGAATTAGAGGCATGCCTTGAATCTTAATCAGTGACTAAAGAATTTGTTGTTGTGTTACTCAAGAAACATTTTCTGATGCATACATCAGAAACATACATTAAAAAATCAACTTCAGTGCTTAGATCTTTTAACATATCTTTCATATAAAGAACAAGTGTCAACTATTTCAAGGGATTGCTTCTGTGCATTTGCCTTGTTAGAAACCTGTGATGAGTTTGTGCAGGTTCCATGAGCTGGCAGAGTTTGACGAAGCTAAAAGAAGCTGCCGGAGACGCTTGGCCAGACACAATGAACGGCGCCGGAAGAGCAATGCTGAGACTTGCAGTGAAGGATGCAGCAGCAGCAAAGGACAGAACCCTACAGAAAGCCTATGCAGAAATGCTGATGACTGGGGAAGAATTCAGATGAACATGGCAAGGAATTCTGGTTACAGGTCCTTCCACTTCAGATGAATTCAATGTGTTCATCAGCATGCTCCCTCTCTTCTGTCAATGGATCTTTACAATATGCCAAGGCATATAATAAAGTCCACTTTTTATGTTACGAGAATAAGAATCTAAAACCAGAATTAAAAACCCCCAACACTTAAAGGTGGTGTCATATGTAAACTACGTCATAGTGCTGAAGCTCTGTATTTTATTATTTACTTACCAAGTTTCTTATTTTCTGTGTGCCTTGATACCACCCTTGGAATGATGTATTTCCCCATTATTAGAATAAAATCTATTGCTTATTGAGTAAATTCAGGTATCTCTTTCAATTATTTCTATAGATTCAACAGACTCAAAACGCATAAAATGGTAAAATAAAATCTCCACAATATATCTGTAGGATTTATTTGCATCTCCAGTAAATAAAACTGTAAGATAACTCAAAATGGTAACAAACATGTTCTTGTCTGCCCCTGTCAATTATTGATATGCTTATGACACTGCAAAGCCATCACCCTCCATCCTATTTATGAAAAGATATTGTTGAAGGTCATTCCCATGTTCCTTCTGAAAAATAACAACAAATTATGACAACAGTGATAGGAGTAATACAAGCAAATAACTTGATCTAAAATCTTACAGGCCTAGGCAGTGATCTAAAAGTATGGTTCCAAGATCACTGACAAAGCCAAAGCTCCTTGCAAACTCGCAGATTAAAGTTTGGTCCATATAATCACAGAATCTACATCTTGCCCACATTGTTAATTTGCATGAAGGACTCAACATAATTTATCATTTTATTCATTACACCGCAGTATATGTTACACTTGCAAGTTTCTGGATCAAAGTATGTCATGTGAGTGTTGTGATCACTGAAATTTGACAACAATGCACGAGATATCATCAGTGCTTTTCTTGTTAACTGCTTCTTCGGTAAGGCGCTTTGCTGAAGACCGAGCATCCTTTATATTTCTGATACAATTAACTGCTTCTTGATTTGACATGACCTGGAATAATTTGAATAAACAGATTTGAACATTAGATAAAACTCCACAAGCACCAAACATGACTACTTAGAAACTACTCTTTAGTCCCTATCCTACACATACACTCTTTAATCCCTGCTGTCCAAAACTATAAGGACTAAAACCGATTAAAAACATACTAAACAGAGTTAAAAGGTATGTGTGCATGGACTAAAAACAAGTATTTTCTAAATCGTTTAAGATTATGCACACACAAGAATCAAATAAGTAATTAAACCTATCAAATATATACATTGATAGATAGATAGATAGCTAGACGGTTATAAGGTGTTTGCATCATGCTTCATTTATAAAAACTGACCTTCCATAATCCATCACTGGCTAATATAATGAACTCTGCATCATCATTTATATTCTCCACTGTCACAAATGGCTCTGAACTCAAATGTTTCTTCAGGCTTTTGTCACCAAAAGCCCTTGACACAGCCAGCCGTCCATCAACCCGTGGAACATCCCCTGAAGTAATGACAAAAGTTGCATACTTAGCACTGGAACAAAGTCTATGCCGCTCTAAGTGAACTTTTTAAAGCAAGCAACTCAACTAGATCAGAAAAACAGCGAGAATCATTAGCTTAGTTCTATGCTACAAATCTCACAACTGACCAACCTAGCGGAGCATTTAGTAAGATTGATGCTAAGTTATAATGCATTTTAAATTATGTCATACCTGGAAAGTTTGATACAAAACCACCTCTATTCTTTATATCTTCGTGCTCCGTGTTTGGTTCATGATCCACTGATAATTGTTTGGCCACACCCTTCTTGCATAAGACAGCCCTGGAATCCCCAATGTTGGCTACTATTAACTTCTGACAATTGACTAATATGGCTGTAACTGCAGTTGAACCTCCTCTACCTAATTCACCCGACATCTCTAAAATATTAGAATCAGTTTTACTGTAAGCTCTCTTGACAGCATCTGCAGGTTCTTTCCAGAAGTCAGGCTACACAAGACAAAAAATGATTGAACTTCTATTAAAAATAGTAATCATATTCCTTTAACTATAGTTAATTTTCAATTTTGAGGATATCCCTGAAATTAATCTCCTTTACAGTTAAGTAATCAGCAATAGCTAACAACATGCATTACCTCTTTTAAGATATTGTCAAACAAATGAGACTGCAGGTAATTAGGTACATTGTGACCGGCATGTCCATCAAATATTGCAAACAAACCTAATTCATTGCTATCTACTTGCTTAAATTGAGCAACAACATAATCCTCCATGTCATGATATGATTTTCCTTTTACCAAGTGAAAGCCATGAGTTATGTTCTTCGACATCTTGCTCTTGCCTTTCCCTGAATCAGTGTCTGATGAACCCAAACCAACTTTTACCTGCAAGCAACATGCTCATGTCAAAAAATGACTATAGATTCATGCTTTGGTTATCTATATGTGAAGTAGTTAATCAAGTGGGTGATTGACCTTGCCATATATGGTCCTATGGTCATTAAGAAGATGCCCATGTAAAGAATATATTATGACCAGAGAAACCAGTGGTGCTCTCCCAACCCTCTCCGTTACAACAAGAAAACTTTATCTCAACACTGAGATAGGTTACATGAATCACACAACCACTCTCCCAAATTTACACTATATAACAAGATCGTTTGTTACACTTTGTATTAGAGCTGTCAAACAATGATCTAGCTCACATAGATAGGTCAAAGCCAAACCCCCCACAAACCCTATTGTTAAAACTTAACCTAGCTCATTCAAAGTGATATATTATGATTTTGCATTTCCCTGGAAGGAAATTAGAAAGCCCTCAACTTCTTTTACCATAGCTTTTGCAAAGTTCATTAAGGCAAATCCCAGATGGCTCTTAATGGACAAAGAACCAGGTTTTGGAAGAAAGCACTCTTAAAATCTTTATTTTGTAACTTTGTCATTTCAAAGTAAAGCCTAGGGTATGACAGAAACGAGCAAACATGATAAGCAGGTTGGTTCTGGAACATACCCTCACTCATCACAATTTACATACTCATACGCATTAAAATCAATTGAAGTATTTGACATGATCCGGTATATTTATCTCACACCGGAAACAAAGATGCATATGAGTTTCAGTGATATGTTTTTCTACAGATCGGAGATAGCTGAAAGATAATAACATTAGATTGCAGAAAAGTGATTGCAAACACTCTCTTACAAGTCAAAGTCAATGATGGAAGACCAGGCACACTCCATGAATCGGTTCAACAACAACCACAAAAAGCATACAAATAAAACAAGTTGAGTTTATTAACTTATAAGCAACAAAAAGCAATCCACAGAATCGAATGATGAAGAGTAATACCCACAAATGAAGATCTACATCATTTATCAATTGATGAATATAAAAGCAAGAAAAATGTGATCCAAGAACAGCCACCACTAATTTTCTATGCAATATCAAAAGGGAATGACTTGTACCTTCATCTTGTTAAGGATTTCTCTGGTGGTCATAGCTGTTTTCCTTGAGCTGATGAAAAGAGAGGAAGAAAAAGAAGGCAAAAAAGAAGAGAAAGATGAGTGACTGTGCTATATGCTGATGAGGATGGAAAATAGTGGCGTTGACAGACAGGTCTGAAAAGGACAAGTCCACCATGTTTGATTTTTTGATAATTTTCTTTATGTATATAAGAGATATCTGCATTGATAATCAAAACTTTATCCTTTTGAGTAAAAATTATCAAAATAAACTTACTTTCTAATAATGTATTTTCATTTACATTGGAAGAATCAAAACAACATTCTTAAACAATCTACGTATTATTATTTGTTGTTGTTCTTTGATAACTACTAAAACTGTTATTTAACTCTACGTTTTACACCCCTTCTGCAAAATTTCCATATTTTACCAACCTTCCCATAGATTTGATTTGGTTTCTTCTCTTATAATCCTATATCAGGTGTTTTCAATAGCTAGCCCTCCACGTGGAATAGAGCAAAATTTTAAGGTTTAAAGTAAGTTTTCTTTTTTTTTAACTATACATAGCTTTTATCTTTAATTTAAAGATTTAACCTTTTATGTTCATCGTTTTCATTTCGTTTAAATTTTAATAAAAAGTAATATTTTTTGAAAATGGGTAAAATTATATATTTTTATCTTAAGTAGAGATTAAAATTAGTTATTCTTCTATACTTTAGTTTAATTTAGTTTCCAACTTAAAAATCGTATTTTTAACCTAATTTTATTAAATTTATATAAAGTTTCAAATTTAATATCATATTTTTCTACTAACATCAAAATAAGATGTGTCTAGCTGTATAAATAACTATTTAAATATTATCATAAAATACACTAAAAACTTAAAATAAATTTAATAAAATTTTATTAAAAAAATTAAATTCACATATTTTAAAAATTAAAAATTAAATTAAACCAAAATTTTAAAAATAGACTAATTTTCACATAAAATTAAAACATTAAAATATATTTAACCAACTAAAAACATCTGCCAAATTATTATAAAAACTAAAAAGTAACCTTCTAGAAGTATAATAACAAATAACAAAGATAAAAGTTGAAATAATGCAGGCGCCACAAGTATATTTTAAGAAATTAAATATAAGCTTTTCAGTTGTTGATAAATTTTTAAAATTAAATTTAAAATGCAAAAGTAATTCTAATATAAAATTTATTCTTCAAAATATATACTTGTAAGTTTCAACTCATGAGATATAATTATAAGAAGTACTCATTGGCTCAATAGTAAATATTTTTTGATAATCTGAATTTATACGTCCAAATAAAACACTTATAATCTGAATTTGGTTTTTAATAAAGGAATAGCTTTTGAATAAAATACATTGAACAAATAATTGAAAGACTAAACTTTAAAATTTTATTTAATTGCGTAAAAGTTGTACGCTTACCCATGTTGACTAATGGCTACCGTGACTTTTTCAATGGATGAAACTTGTTACTTGTAAAGTATATATAGGTATTTCTTTTTATAATTTGATGTGAATAAATAAAAATCTGAAGTAGGTAGAAAGAAGGGAAATTAAACAAAGTAACTTTATTTTTATCCAATTTTATCAAAATTTCCTACACGGTTAAATGGTGGTTGTTGGATAAGATTCCATTATATAATAATGAAATTGTGTTATCTAAACAAGAAATTTAACAAACCATAATTTTTTTTATCCAATTTTATAAAAACTATTTACGTAGTTAAATGATTATTGTTTGATATGATTTTATTTTAAGGAAATTGTGTTACTTAAATATGTGTTTTCCTGCTTGTTGGCATCTGACTCTACGTGAAGTTGTATTTAACTATCATAACTTTTATATTAGTCACAAACAACAACTTGTTTAGTCTAATTCTGCTTTTTTTTTTTTTTTTTTTTTTTTAAATTTCTTTTTTTTTTTTTTAATTTTTTTTTTTTTTTTTTTTTTTCATTTACAATGAAATCATGCAAGAATTACGCAATTTTAGTTTAGTTAGGAGCAATAGTTGAAATAATATATAAAGGACACAACTTTATGTGATTAAAACTAAAATAATATAGAAAGACAATGACTTCACTTGCTTTTATACTATAGAAATTATGTACTATCTATACAACTTTGACATCGTACAAATGTGAATTTCATTTTTTATTTATTATATTAGTTTGTTATTTTATAATTTGTATGATTGATTTAAATTTGGAAATAAATATTTCAATTAATTTAATTATGTTTTGAGTCTCCAATAAATTTGGAAACTTTCAATTGAGTTCGTATTAAGTTTTTGTGGTTTACTAAGTTCTCAACATATTAAAAATTTTTAATTGAGTTTATGCGATTAGATTGTACAGTTAACTATGTAATGTGATAGTGAACTTACATTACTATTCCGTCACATAATACTATAAGACTTTAATAATGAAGATCTCCCTCGAAGATTTACTATATTGAACAAAAATTATATTTAAAACAAATTAAAAGCATAAAATTAAAAAATATGAAAATAAAAGATAAAAAAAAATTCAAAAATTATAAAATATAAGATTATATAATAAAAAAAAATTTAATTATTAAAGATAAAATAAAAAATATAATTTTAGTTTCATAATTTTTTAATTATCTAATTTTACGATTCATAATTTTATATTTTATAACTTCGTAATTTTATAATGTCATAATATTATAATTTCAAAAATTATAATTTTTTAATCTTATAATTTCATAATTTTATAATTTTTGTAATTTTATAATTTCATAATTATATAAGTAAATATTTTTATAAATTTATAATGGTTTAATTATAGAATATAGAAATATTAAGTGTAAAATTAGATAATTAATAAAATTAAAAATTATGAAATTAAAAGCATAAAATTATATTTAATATTTAATATTTATTAATTTATTAATTTTATTATTGTCTAAATATCTAATTTTATAATTTTAATTTTAATTTGTTTTAAGAATAATATATCGTTAAATATATTAAATCCTTGATGAAGATTCTCATCGTTAAAGTATATTGTAATAGTATTATGTGGTGACATTTAAGCATAATGATTGTGTAAGTTAACTCCTACTAGGGATGTAAAAAAATCCGTACCCGCGAGTATCTATAGATAAAACCCGCAACGGATATGAAATATATATTGTAAATTGACATTCACAGGTAACGGGTACAGGTATTTTTATACCCGTATGTTAAAGGGGCGAGTATGAGTATCATAGTATCCATACCTATGTATACTCGTACCCACTGTACTCTAATTTAAATTAAAAAATAATAAAACATGACTAAAATATTAACATATTGATTTTGAATGAGTTATTTTTTTATGAATTAGTTTTATAAAAATTTCATTTCTTTGTAACATGTCATTCACACTATTTAAATGGGTTATTTGGACTTTGTTTGAAATTTATGAATGTTATATATTGTATTTTATTTGAATTTACGATTAAAATATGTTGTTAAATATTTAGTTTTATTTTTTTTTAAATACTCGCGAATATCCGTGGATATTAAAAAATTATGCGGCACAGATATGGGTACGGGTAAGAGACAAATATTTATCCATCGCGTAGGGTACAAAGGAACCACTACCCGTACCCTACCCGCCACGTTGACATTTCTAACTCTCACGTCATATCTAGTTAACAAAGTTAACAGTAAAATCTGAGAGAAACAACTTAATTAACTTAATTGAAAAGTTTTAAAATAAATTTTGAGGACCGAATATACCACTAAAATCTAATAGAGACTCAACTAGAAATTCTTAAATTTACGAGGGAGTCAAAACATAATTATGTCTTAATTTAATTTATTGTATGTATGTTAAAATGGGAGGAAAATTGAATGTGTGATATAATATGCGTAAAAAAAAGTGTAAATAAAGTAATCAAATTTTAATTTAGTGAGGACAAAATGTTACAAATGACAATATTTTATTGTTTCGATTAAAAATTCTTTCTATTATAATCTTTATTCTGAAAATAAAAATATATCTTCTGACTTATTCGAAATTGGTTTATTTATTTTGTTATAAATACGATTAGTAGTTGGTTTTCATGATTTCTTAAGTGGCATGTAAGGTTATATATGAAATTCAGTCCATATAAGTACACTAATAAATTTTATTTTAAATTAGATCAAATTGGACTATAAACCTTGCAAATATTGTGGAGGTTGTAGACTAGGTTAACAAATGTCACTAGTTGTAAATAATAAACAATTTTGTTGATTATATCTTTGCACATGACACATCATAAATTGTTGTTCTTAGTAAGGCCGTAAAATCTTATGTGTTTTGGTCCCTTGTTCAACAAATTATAATATTTTTCTTTCAAATATTGTCTTAATAACAACTTAAATGGGTGATGATCATGCTCCTTTTAAAATAGTATGAATTCGATTAGATTTATTATCATATGCTTCTACCTTTTGCCTTTGTCATATATTTGAGCTCACTTTTCTAATGGTATTTGACTTATCCAAGAAAATGCTTGCCAAAATTCTAATCTCATAGCCAATAACTTAGCTTGAAAAGAGGGGTTGTTTCATTTGATATCAGTGGCAATGTAATAAACGAAATTACTTAAACATTTTTGTGATTTTGTAATGTTGTATAATGGAAGTTAAGGAATATAGATATCCATGTTTATTAATTGTCTCTTTCAACTCTAAATTTGTGAATCTTTTGTTAAGACCTAATGCAATATAGTGGTACGAGATCACCTGCTTCCCAATTAACTTTTGGAGATTGTAATGATGACAATATATTGTTCCCTTGGTCAATTATGATACATACATTTGGTTGAGGCATGACATATGCTTGCAACAATTTGGAAAAATCATATCATATCTTCCTTTTTTTTTCACTTTCAACAATTGTGAAAGCTAAAAATAATGCATTCTAGCTTCTATTTTGACTAATTATAGTACAAGGTATCATGATATTTTTTCGGTAAAAAAATTTCCTATCAACATGGACTATAGGATTGCAATAGTTGAGGCCATTAGTGCATAGGTTGAAAGATAAAAGACATGTTTTAAGATGTAAGACAAGGTGTCTTAAATACCATCAACAACATAAGGATATGTAAAATACTCTACAATTGTATCTAGAAACTTTGTTTTACAACTTACAACCATCTTGAAATATGATTATATGTCTATCTTTATAATCATCTTCTACCAATAGGGATGTCAACAAAATTTGTACCCGTAGATAAAATCTGCAACAAGTAAAAAATGAAATGAATATTGTAAATGGATACCCACGGATAACATGTACGAGGATTATATTATCTGTACCCGTGGATACATGTATCTGCTATACTATAATTTAAATTAATTTTTTTTTAAAAATATAATTAAAATATCAACACATTAATTTTGAATGGGTTATTTTAATTAGTTTTAAAATACAATCTCTTTTTTCTTTGTAAATTGTCATTTAAGCATTGTTTAAATTAGTTATTTTAACTTTATTTAAAATTTATGAATGTTATGTATTATATTTTATTTGAATTTATGGTTAAAATATGTTGTTAAATATATATTTTTTAAATATCTACGGGTACATATGTGGATATTAAAAAAAAATATGTAGGTACCCACCTAACGAGTACCTACACAAATATGAGAACGAGTACAAGACGAATATATTTATCCAGTGGACAAAATACGAGAGAGGTACTATTCGTACTCTATTAGTCATGTTGACATCCCTAGTACTGCCTATCCATATGTCATGTACAAAATTAAAATTAAAATATCATTTGTATGTGTATAAAAATATAATTGGTTAGTAGTAAAAATCCTATATCTCTTAAATATCAAAACAACGGAGATTGTTGTTCACTCTCGTTAGGTTTCATAAATTGTTGGTGTTGTTAAACTTGTTGAATAAATTATACTTGGAATGACTCTTTCACATGACTCTGAAAAATTTATTATAACATTTTTCAAAGTGTAGAAGTATTCAAATATGATGTGCTTGATTGATTACTATTACTCTTTAAGCAACATAATTTCTTTTCTCTAAACAATGTAGTTAACAACATAAAAAACATAAACTCAATTGAAAGTTGTGTTTGTGGATATATAATAAAATAAAATTTAAGTGAGTTATAATCATAATTTATGACTAACTATAAAAGAGATTAATTATTAATAAATTAAATTCAAACTAAAGTAGTATTCTACCACCTACTTTTTTACTCGTGTAATTCTATCAAGTCCTCACAACCTAATCTACCTAAACTGTTTTAAAGAATTATCGCTCTATAATGGTGTGATAAATATTCTACCTTTCAAGAAAAAAAAAAGTCTAACTAATAAAAATCAAACTCATATTTCACTCTATTATTGTATGAGGATTTATTATTGAACAATTCATAGATATATTTGTGAATTTTCTTTTTAAGTCTTAAGTAATAATCATCGATAAAATTCAGGCTCATAATTTTCAATCTGACGTGACTTTTATCAATGAAAAATGTGAATTTCTTTAAGTCTTGTGTAATGTTCTAATCCTCATATAAGCTTTTCATAGCCTAATTTATTTAAACTTTTTTTTTTAACCAAAAGAACAAGTATTCTACTTTGTTTCTAAGGAAAATTTACAAATATTTTGGCTAGTGTCAATATGGGCTATGAGTGGTCCCAAAAAGCAATTGTCTTAGTTGGGCCCATGGGTTCTTCAAGAGAAACCCAAAATAGAGACTCTGGTTTTTCAAAGTGCTAATTGTCCCTTTGGCATTGTTTCCTCATACAAAGAAAGTTCACACCATTTATTCCTTTGGTCTTCTCCATGTTTGGTTTCTTATTTTCCTTTTACCTTCCCTTTTTACTTTTTTTTTCTTTCTCTAAATAGTAATGGGTGTGTGTATTTGGACTATGTCCTTTGCAATAATAACAAAATGCTACTTGACAAAAGAGTAGTGTGAGATTCATTGTACTTCGGATAAACAAACACTAATTGAATCCACAATCATGAAGCCAAAATCTTTTTAATAATTAAGATAATGTATTTGTCATTAAAGCAATATTGACTAAGGAAATGAAAATTACAAAGTGATTAATATCTTAAATACATAAATTATGAGAATTATTAGGAAGGTTTTGCAAAAGGAATTAGAATTAATCTTTTTAAATATGTTATGGAGCCAAGAGAGGCATGATGATTAAATAACTTTTGCTTTCTAGTACTTCATTATAATCAAAATTAATTATACAAATGTCTCTAAAACATGACAAAGTGGTCAAGTTTTTCACATATGTGTAAATATATTGCATGAAATGGCCATATAATCATTTGGGTGCACCAAACTTCTTAACATTCTTTCTCTTTTAGAACTAAAATGGGAACATATCCAACATCATCTAAAATATTAATTTTTAAAATGTTGGTAAACATGGAGAAGATCTTCAACCATAAATCACATAAGTAAATTTAACATCTCATTGAATGCCAAAAACATTAAAACATTAAGTCTGTGGTATTTTTGCTTTCTATATACTTCATTTTCACCCAATGAAAAGTTCACATTATATTTAAACTCTAAAAAAATAAACCAATTAACATATATATTGAATAACATGATGGGAAATTAGTTACATGATTAGAACATTTACAAGTTTTCAGGTTGGTACATCATTCAGAGTATTTATTTATCTATTAAGTTGTAACAAAAAGAAATAAATCTAGAAAGTTAGATTTATGTTTAATTTAATCTCAAAGTCTAATCAATAGAATGAAAGTTACCCTACATATTATTATGACAATTTTTATTTAACGATACACTTAGTTTTTCTGCAATATTTTTCCTAATTTTTTTTTAGTCTTTACAAAAATACTTTTTATTTCAGTATATGATGTCATTATACGTTAATATGACATTTTTTTATGAAGGTCAATCTTGAGTGGATAATTTTGCTAATATGTCATGTGATGACATTATCATGATATATACATTATCATTGTTAAAATTAATAAAGAGAGTTAACAACTAGAACTAAGAAAAAAAAAGTTAAGACAAACGAAAATCAAACAAAAGTAAACCAGAAACCAAAAAGATTTGTATTATGAATATTAGTGAGTTAATCAAGTTTTAAAGGCAATAAGAAGATTATAAATATAATCAATGGTGTGTTAGAGAATGAAGTGAGAAATAAAAGGAAAATAATAATATGAAAATAGAGTGAAAAGAGAGTAAATGTTTTGTAACGTCTTAAAAAATTGCATTTGCTTTTCATTATGTAATTATATTAAAATGTTTTGTTATGTGATCATTGATCAATGTTATAACTATGTAAATTATATTTCGATCATCAAACTTTTACACCTCTAAATAAGCATTTTGATGAATCTAACAATGCAGAAATTATGGAGGGTGTGATAACAATAAATGAATATTTTATCTTACTGGTGTGTTGTTTCATTCATGACATGTTTATTCAGGAAATTTGATTAAAAAAATTAAAAAGGAAAAAAATAATAATAAAGAAACAAAAATAATACACAATTAGTAAGATGAATGCGTAATAGAACCAAACATGTATACCGACTTTAAAAGAGACACTAATGTTATGCGTTTGTTATTTTGTTCTCAAAAGTACATAAAACTTGACTCTAGCTCATATCCAAGTTGTCCATTAATTTGAAAATTTTCATAATATATGGTGGATATCAAATATGAGATAATATTTTGAATTTTAAGATTATAAAATGAAAACAAGGTTAACGAACAAGATTGAGAATTATATAAAGTTTAGAATAGTCACATTAGGAGGCTACGATAAGAGTAATTTAAAATTTTTTACTAATTTTTTAATATATTTTTTAAAGACAAAATTGTGATTAATGTAAAATCCCTTTTTTTGTCCTAAAATTTAAAGGGGGCCTACTCCTATCTGTTGGGCCTAGTCCTATCTGTTGGGCCTAAGGACTAGCCCATAGGGTGTCCAAAGCTCTTAAGGCAGCCTAACCCTCTCATTTTTTGGGATTCTTGCGAAAAACATGACGTTACCCTTCCCCTTCCCTATCAACAGAAGCTCTGCTAGGGTTTGGTTCCCTCTTGTTCGTGCTAGCTCAAAAGCCACCTCGTCTCACGTAAGTTGGTCCCTGAACTGTACTCCCTCCTTTATAAGTTTGTTTTTGTGGTTTCTGTTAGGATTCACAGTCGTAACCCTTAGTAACCCTGTTATTCTCTCTATGCCGCTGTTCGAGTTCCTCTTGGAGCTGTTGGGTTCTTTGGCTTAAGGTCGCAGTCTGTTATTAGCCTCTTTCCAGGTAAGGGAAGCTAGGGCTTTATTGTTTTTTACGTTTTAAATGCATGTTCGGTTGAATCTATGTACTGGATGGTTGGTATGTGTTATTAGTCATATGAAAATGCGTGGTTTTTACTGCTATACCGAGGTGGACCTGTTTCTGCATGAGAGAGAGTGGTGAGCTATGTTGAACTCGCCCAGGCGAGCGGGTTGGTCGCTCAAAACGAAAGCTCTCGCTTAAGCGAGGAGCTCTCGCCTGAGCGAGAACATCAGTAGCTCACTCCCCTCTCTGTTTCGAGGGCTCGCCTAAGCGAAGGCCACTCGCCTGAGCGAGAGCAGTCTCGCCTGAGCGAGTTGGGCTAGCTTGAGCGAGACCTCGACGTGCTCCCTGTCGCAGTCTCACCCAGGCGAGAGCTGGTAGCTTGAGCGAGGGGTTCCTCTCGCCTGAGTGAGGACTCTTTAGCTTGAGCGAGATTTGGCATTTCTAAGTGTATATATATTTATATATATGTATGTCTCACATGATTGATTGATGTACGCTTAAGACGATTCGAGCCATGATGCTATAGGTATTGTATATGATATATTGGGATTGTAAGTTGATGTGTTTAGCATGGGCTTGGTGTGATATATGCTTGATTGGTTTGGTAAATATATATATATATATATATATACACATATTGGCATGAGATTGATGTGCATGAGAACTCTAAGAGTGGTTGGTGAAACATGGGTAAAGTGCGGGTACGACGTAATCCCATGACCTTCATAGGGAGTACCCATGGTGGTGCCTCACTTAATGGATGTAATTCTGTGGACCCTCCTAGGGGTAGTCCACAGTGGTGCCTCACTTAATGGACATAATTCTGTGGACCCTCCTAGGGGGAGTTCACGGTGGTGCCTCACTTAATGGACGTAATTCCGTGGACCCTCCTAAGGGGAGTTCACGGTGGTGTCTCACCTAATGGACGTAATTTCGTGGACCCTCCTAATGGGAGTTCACGGTGGTGTCTCACCTAATGGACGTAATTCCGTGGACCCTCCTAGGGGGAGTTCAGGGTGGTGCCTCATCAACAGGGCGTAATTCCACGAGGGTAACGTGGTGGTGCCTCAAGGTCAGGACGTAATTCCACGAAGGCCTCGTGGTGATGCCTCATGTAAGGATGTAATTCCGCGAAGGCCTCGTGGTGATGCCTCACTGCTAGGACGTAATTCCACAGTTTGGTGGTGGTGCCTCATCGTATGTATCCGGATAGTCAAGTCTTGGCGTCTCATGTAGTTTGGTACTTCTTACGTGGATGTATGTTAATTATGCTTGACTATGAACTCGTATGTTGAGTGTTATGATATAAGAACCTTTTTGCATTAGCTTACCCTTTGTTTGTTTATATGATTGTGTGTGGTTTGCTCCTTTGCGATGATCATCAACCTTGTTGATGTGAGCATATGTGAGAACCTCTAGCAGTGGTAATAATAATAGAGATGTTGCAGTTTGATGATATCTTGGACGACTATCAGGCTCACTATGGGGGCCTCAGCGTTTGGAGTTTAGTTGTAGTAGTAGTTTCTCTCGCTCTTGGCGAGTTCTTGTACCTCGTTTAGGCCTGTGGAGCCTCTTCCTTTTGTTATGGATACGTTGAGGTACTATGTACGTCATATTCCGTTTTTCCGCACTCTCTGAATATTTAATACATGTGGCGTTTATTTAAATTGATTTTTATCTATTTAATTGGAACGTTACAATTAAGGATGGCGGTCTGACAGTATTAGGAACAACCACCGCGTTTCTGAGGTATTATCTGTTTTGGAGCATGAAATTCTGTCACGATTTTGTTCTTAAAAGACATTTTCCAACCTGACCCAAGTCGGTCCGACAATATCATTAAGAACAATCATTGCATTCCTGACATATTGTCTACTTTGGAGCGTGGAGCTCCATCATAATTTTATCCTTAAAACACACCTCAAACAATGAAAGCAGGAATAAATATTTAAATTACGTTTGATCTCAACTTCTAAATGATGTAAGCTAAACAACTAATAATCTCACACAAGCAAGAATATATATTATTTCTTGAACCTTTAAACCATCTTTTAAAGATAAAATTGTGATAACTTCAAACTCCCCGTTACATCAAATTCGTTGAAATTAAATCAATCATCTATAATTATAATACTATATGTATATGTCACTGTTATATAAATTAGAAAGATTGAAATATTAGTTCATAAAAGATGCCAAAAAGTAAAATCAGTTATCACCATCAACAAATACATCTCATCTCAAAAAAAAAAAAAAAAAATAATTACTACATGTTTAGATTTTTAATCAATTGTGTATAACAACCAATGTAAAAAGATCGTTACTTTATCAATTTTTTTTTAATCATTATTAAAATAATCAATCCTTATTTATATATTTTAAATTAGTCTTATATTTAATCTTTAATACATCTTGTACCGAAACATAATAGATCCAAAATAATAAATTTTAATATCATATAAAATATAAATTTAAATTTAACTTATTTTCAAATAGTTATAAAATAAGAATTACTCATACTTATGTACCTTAATGGACTAATGTCCGACCATTCAAATTTCAACCACGATATGGACATTATAAACGGAATTTCATATATAAATAAATATATATATATATATATATATATATATATATATATATATATATATATATATATATATATATATATATATATATAAAGGATTCT
>Ga0214542_1001079_pt1 | contig 54580 bp, 24 predicted proteins | sample CNSS1metaG_FD_160096 | JGI IMG/M metagenome (GOLD analysis project Ga0214542, IMG submission 160096) | Root nodule microbial communities from cowpea collected in UCLA plant growth center, Los Angeles, California, USA - CNSS1 | ecosystem: Host-associated > Plants > Roots > Nodule | place: USA... | reverse complement strand
ATGGAAAACCATAAAAATAAAATAAGCCTACGAAAAACCAGATTTTTGGATCCGGGAGTCGGTTACGCGTAGAGAAGGTGTTAGCACCCTACAACGCCCGCCCGAAGGCGGTACCTTTAATTAGAAATGCAAAGTTGATGTGGTTTTCAAAATATTGATTTTCCCCAAAAATAATGAGACAAAAATAATACTAAAAAGAAACAAAAAAACATTTTTTTAAATTTTTTGGGGCCGACAAGGATTTGACCTTGGTCCTACGTATTCTCATTAAAAATGAGAAATCAGGGTTACGTAGTTCTTTAAAAAGATATTTGAAAAAAACAATTGAGAAAAAAGGTTTGATTTTTTGGAAGTGAACCTGACAAGGACTGACCTTGCTCCTACGTATCTCACAGTGGAGAATCAAGGATCACGTAGTTCTTAAAAAAAGACTTTTTGCTTGAAAATGTTGATATTTTTGTACTTTGAAAATTTTGTATATTTTTTTTGGTATTTTTGAATTACTTGAAAATATGTGTCATACGACGCGAGCGGTCGAACAGACACTAAAAGGGAAATGAAATTATTTTTGGTATTTTTTAGAAAACAAGTGTCACACGGTGCGGGCGACCGGACAGACACTGAAAGAGAAAGAAAACTATTTTTGTTTTTTTGAAAATGAGTGTCACACGGTGCGGGTGACCGGACAGACACAATAAAACAAAAGAGAATATTTTCATTTTTTACATTTTTTTTCTATTTTTTTGTAATTTTTATAATTTAAAAAAAAAATTGTTTTCTCTTTTTTTTGGAGGGAAAAAAAATAATAATAGATAAATAACAAAAAGAAAGGATAAAATAAAATTTAATAACAAAAAGGACAAAAGTGAAAGAAAAAAATAATAATAATAATAGGGTGCATAAGTAATGTGTGAGGTGCATGAAGTAAACATAAAACATAGGCCCAAAACAAGATAAACATGAATAGGGGTGCAAGGTTATCAATTATGGTGGTACACAAAGTAAAACATGAAACAAGGGTGGTAGAGGTGCGAGGTTAGTAAAATCAGGGGGTACTCGTAGATAAAATTAAAACAGGGGTGTGAGGTAAAGGAAAAGGGGGTGCGCAGAGTAAAGTATGGAACAAGTTAGGCAGGGGTGCGAGGTTAGTAAATATCAGGGGTACTCGCAGCAAAAAATTAAAACAGGGGTGCAAGATAAAGGAAAGAAAGGGGTGCACAGAGTAAGACCTGAAACAATACACAAAAGGGTGAGAATATTAAAAATGGTGGTGCAAGAAGTTAATGGGAGCAGATTTAAACCTAAACCCAAAAATAACTCTTAAACATAGAAAGCAAAACCCTAAAGAGAGTTTCTTCTCCTTCACACCAACCCTCATTCACGGCCAGACAACTTCACTGCCTCACAGCACCAACAAGACAAACCCACCTACGCTGCACTTGTTCCGGCCGGCGAGGGGGCCCTAGCGACAACGTCGACCACCGCCAGGAGCCTAATCGGCGGCGCATCTCTTTCTCCCTTTTTCTCCAACGCGCGAGACAGATGTTGTTTCTCCTTCAAGATGCCGCTAACGAAGCGTATGTGACCACCGCCGTGAATGTCGATGTCGCCAGTGCTGCTAAGCTTCCCGAATCACCACTTTTTCTTGTTTCTTCTTCCCGTGAGAGAGAAAGGCGTCCTAGCCTCTGCCACTCGCCACCACCGCGCCAGTCACACTGTGACTAGGTCCGCAAACGTCACGCGATCACACTCCACCGTTCAGAGTTCCGACTCATCGGCGGCATCGCCGCCGCCGTTTCTGTTTTTTCCTATTTCTCCATTTCTGATTTGATGTATGTGATCGGAAGAAGATGAAGAGTGGCGGTGAAGTGGGTTTGCTTGATTTTTCTGATTGCAGGTTGAAGGTGATGGAAGATGATAATGGAGAAGAGTGGGGACGGTGATGATGGTTAATGGAGGTGGTGATGATGCACGGTGGTATTGGGTTGGGTTATATGGTGTTGAGAATGTTAGGATGAAGGTGTTGTTTTTGTTTTTTAGAGAACAGAATGCGGGAAAGCCTCCATGAGTGAAGAAGTTCCAATCTGCTGAATGAAGGGATCCCTGATGATATTTGTTGTGCATCTGCTTTGTTCCTTTCCCACCTCGAGACGTGGGATAAGCTGAAAGCAGATGTTGCTTCCTGCTCCTTCCTTCTTCAGCCATCATGACCATGGCCAGCTAGCTACCACCCATAACCATTAGAGACCTTACGTTAACCTCTTGGTCTTTTTTTTTTCATTTTTTTTCTTAAATAATAAAAAGTAAAAAAGGAAAATAAAGAAAATTGTACATAAAATAAAAATAAATAAAATAATATTAAAACAAAATAAAATAAAAATAAAATAAAAATAAAATAAAATAAAACAAAATAAAAATATAAAACAAAAAAATAAAAATAAAATAAAAATAGAATAATAATAAAAATAAAAGTAAAATAAGATGAAAAGAAACAAAAAAAATAAAAAATAAAAAATAAAAATAAAAAATAACCCGGACAAAATTGGGTGTTGACATCTCTAACACCTCTTCATCCTCCTTATCCTCTTCATTATCCCTCTCCTCTTTCTTCTTCTCACACATCTCTAATTCATTTATAAAAAATATTTCATTAGATTTAGCGAAAATTACCGATGAATTTTAAAAAAATTCAAATATTGAGATATTTACCAATGAATATTCAAAAAATCCAATTACCAATGAAGTTAAAAAAAGTCCATTACTGAAAATTTTGCCAAAAGATTCTAAAAAAAAATCAATTATTGAAAATTTTTATCACAAAATAGTGAATACTCAAAGCAGAAACTTTGACACAATTTATCAACATATATTTTTGTCGAGAGTTATGAATTACTAACAAATATTAGCAACAAATAATTATGTCAATAGTAAAAACTTATAATTTATTGATAGATCTATTACTGATATATGTTTTCGTAAGTAATTAAATTTCTAAAATTTGTTGCTAAAATCAATCTATAAATTATGTTTTACCGATGTAATTTTTTCTATCGATAATTTAAAATTTTCTTGTAATGATAGGAGAAGAGGTTGAATTGTGTCTTTAATGATGCATAGTGAAACAATAGTTTTATATGAGAAACAATTTGTCAAGATTTTCTAAAATCTTAGTTAGTAAAACTCTCATATAATGAAAGAAAGAGATAAAAGGAAAGAATGACTTACGCTTGAATTTTTACACGGGTTTGCTTGATAGCATATACTCTCTCAATAGTCATTCAATCAAGTTCTCTATATAAAGATTAAACTACATCTTACATGAGTATTTCTTGGACTTTAACAACTTTTAGCTAATAACAACCAAATTTTCGTGTGCCATGGCTACAAACAGCACGATAAGGAATAATAATTCCAATCCAAAATTTGGAATCCTTTTTTTTTTTTTTAAATATTCAACATTACCAATTTAAACCATATGCAACAAGAACAACAATTTGACTTCTAAATTACATAATTCAGAAGTGCAAAATTGTATTATAAATTTTGTAATTTGAAATTTCTGGATTGTATAATAAAAATTCAAATTTTTGTTTCAAATTGAGTAATAGATAGCATAATTTTTACTTTTGAATTACAAAATCTAAAACTTCATAATTATATTCTAGATACACAACCTAAAATATAATTTCTAAAGTAAAATTATTTTTCCTTATTATTTTCGAATTTTAGATTACAAGATCTAAAAACAAAACACTTTTCTCTTCTGGATTACACGATCTAAATGACGTATGGATTGTACCATGTAAAAAGAAAAACTCCAAATAAACAACCCAAATATCTTTGAAAGCAAAAATGAAAATGCCAATACTTGAACAATTATTCCCCCTTCAAGCTTAAAGTAAACTAATTTTTAGTTTAGCTTAGTGTTCCAAAATCTTGCTCTCAGAAACTCTTCCATGAAAAAAAAAACGCAAATGTAGCATATTGGTTCCCGGAAAAACCTTCATTGCCATTTAATGGAAGAAGAGCAAAGTGTGAGAAGTTTAAAATTTATAGGTGCAGGGAAGAAGTTATGAGGTGCAAAAAGTAATAGCATGAATCCAAAAACTACAAACCGAAAGCCTTTCGGGCTGAACATAAGATTCAAACGAGTTCAGCCCAGCCCAAACTGGAGACAAAAATGGCACTGATTAACCACATTCGGACACATTTTTGTTTTCTCTTTAGAAAGTTTCGTTGTTGTGTAGAAGAGTATAATCGCAGGGCGAGAACCAACGAACGAACGAAAGAAAGAGAAGGGTGAAGAAGAAACATGTTGAGGGTTGCAGCAAAGAGGCTTTCGTCTCTCTCCTCCTCTCCGTGGAGGGCCAACCACGCTGCCTCAGCGGTTCTCTCTCAGAGCCCCGTCGCGCCGTCCCTTTCCTCGGAGGAGCGCAGATCCGACCCGTTTTCGCTCCGACCCGAATTCTTCCTTCCCGTCAGAGGTTAGGGTTCCCTTCTCCTATGTCTCCCTTTATGGATTCATCGAAGCTTCGAAATGATTCGTTTCGCTCGTATTTTTTTTTTGTTTGGATCGTTCTGTTATTTGAATCTTAGGGTTCCTCTCCTTATGATTATTATCCTTGATTGGATGCTTTTTGATTCTTATGCTCATCTGTAAAGCTCAAATTTGTATATGATCGATGTACTTTTGTCTGATTTACTTAAGTAGGTTATAGCATCCGGAGGCAGTTCGCTTTTGTGGATTGCGATGTTATTTGTTCCTTTTGGATGATAGTTTTTGGATTTTTCATGGATATTTTTTATTAGAAGATGGTGTGCGATTCGTTCTCGTGTTTTCCTGTTGGTATTGTGAATTTGGATTCCGAGTTTTTTTTTTCTCGTCTGTTATTTGATATCTTGATTTTGTTTTTGTACATTTTTTTTTCTTTTTAATTGGATGACATTTGGTTGGAGTTTTCTATATTTCATTGCTTTGAGGAAATTTATGCTACCTCGTTGTAGCTAAATTTTTCAAGGTCATATATTCCCTGTCTATGCAATTTTAACCCATTCTGAGGAAGGTAACTTATTCTGCTTCTATGATGGAAGTTTAGTTGTTTTCTGATGACATTGTTCTTCGAAACTTGAAGGGGTATCTATACAGATAGTATAGGTCGTTTTCTACGCCATGGAGTTTTATTGAAATCAAAGGGTGGTAATGGTTATTCATTTAGGTAATGTAAAGAAAAGTGGTGAAAATAGAACTTTTTTTTTCCTAGTAGTACGGATGTAATCTAACAAGTCCTAGAAGTTACTACCTAACTATTTTTATTCTTCTATATACGGTACTACTAATTGCTAATGTTTCATTGCTATCTCGAAAAATATAAAGGAAACTATGTAAATAGTTATTAAGTTCTGATTGTTCTGTGTGTACCATGTGGTATCTATTGGTATCATCACTATACTTTGGGATTCTTGTATGATTTTGTTTGAACAAATTTGTTCTGAAGTATTTAAAGGAAAAGATAATATGATGGAAACTGAATAAGCTTCTCCTTTAAGTTTATGCATAAGTTAATTTGTGGTTAGTTTCATAATTCTAGCTACTTTAAGAGTTTATGTTAACTTGAGCATAGAATTTATTGGAAAATTTTATTTTATTTTTTCTTCCTATATTCCTCTCCTATAAGTGTACTATTCAGATATCTATCCAAACAGGGTCTATATTACTGGATCAGTGATTATTAGCAGAATATTTATGATTTCTGTTACTTGTTAATTATGCTTATGATTTACCACTCTTGTGTCACTGGATGAATACTTTCTTGCAAAGTATTCTTGAATTTTTTTATTTCTTAAGAAGATTTGTATATTACGGTGGGCCTAATATGCAGCTGTATGTTATGTTATGTTAGTTTAGGGTTTTGTTTTTGTAGTTTTAATTGAGCTTTGTGCATATGTTGATTCTTTGGGTTATGCTCTTAGTTTAAGGCTTACTTTTTCTTGGGTCAATTGGTTTCATTTTATCTTGTCCAGGTTATGCTACTGATTCTCTGTTCCACCCTAAGGAAAACAGCCTTATTCCTGAAATTCCTGCAACTGTTGCGGCTGTTAAAAACCCTTCTTCTAAGATTATATATGATGAACACAACCATGAGCGATTTCCTCCTGGCGATCCAAGCAAAAGGGCATTTGCCTACTTTGTACTAACTGGTGGTAGGTTTGCTTATGCGTCCTTGATTCGTCTCCTTGTCCTCAAGTTTGTGCTCAGCATGTCAGCAAGTAAGGATGTTCTTGCCCTGGCTTCACTTGAAGTTGATCTCTCCAGCATTGAGCCAGGCACTACTGTGACTGTTAAGTGGCGTGGAAAACCCGTGTTCATCAGGCGCAGAACAGAAGATGATATTAAGCTGGCAAACAGTGTTGATGTTGCATCTCTTCGTGATCCCCAGCAGGACGCTGAGAGAGTAAAGAACCCTGAGTGGCTTATTGTGATTGGGGTGTGCACACATCTGGGTTGCATTCCCTTGCCAAATGCTGGTGACTTTGGCGGATGGTTTTGTCCGTGCCATGGTTCACATTACGATATTTCTGGCAGAATTAGGAAGGGACCGGCACCATACAATCTAGAGGTACCAACTTATACCTTCTTGGAGGAAAACAAGTTGATGATTGGTTGAAAACCTTGGATTGGTTCTAAGTGGAATGAGTCCACAATTTTTTTGATTTATTGGATAATGTCGAAATGTGCCATGGATATCTTTGGCCATGGACTTCTCATATTTTATGTTTAGCAAGTGTTATGTAACTCGGAATTTGAGTATTACTGCTTTACGAGACTTGTATCAATAATCGCCTGACTTTTTTACTTCTATGGATGCTCAGAGTCTGATGCCCTCGGGCATATTGCATTGTATTTTTCGTATCATGAATAACATTTCGAGATCTGCTTAGCAAGTAGGTTGGTTAATACGACATTTTTATAATTCGTTATGCGTACACTTACAACATTGTTTCTTGTATAGTTAACTCGGTTATATTCCTTTACTTTATGGCATGCCGTATGGGAAAATGGAGTTATTTTTTTTTTGGCTTAATTTGAGTTCCTTAATTGTGTTTTGGACTTATGCACCGTCGTTTGAACAACGATCTTTGATAAGGTTCCATCATCCAGAATGGTTACACCATACCTGTTTGGCCAATCCTGGAACCATCATGTCTTCTTAGAGCATTTATAATGCAAAAGCTCTGATTCTATCTCAATTAATTTTACTATGTCACATTATATTATATTCTTAAAACTTTTGGAACAGTTCAAATTTTTAAACTTAATTTTGAAATTAATATTTAAGTTGTATATAAATTGCCACATCATAACGAGAGATTTTTTAGGTTATGTCTAACGTAAGAATGATGTCAATCATAACTATTATAACTTTTTGTTATTTCTAATACAAGAATCATTCCGATTTTATTTCATGTAAGTTTTATATTATAATCTTATTTTATTTTCAAGAAATTTTACAAGACCTTGAAACCTTTTTTCTGATAGAAAAGTTTTATACTTTAACCTTTATAAAAGCTCAGTGAAAACGTGATTAGTGTCTTGTTTTAATTAAATCGCGGGACTACTTAAAGTTATGTTTTATTTAAATAAAGGGACACGAGAGTTCACTTCCTTTGAGATTTAATCAAAAACTTTTTCAGTTGTAAATAAAGAGACGTCATGTTTAATCAAGTGACTTATGCCTCTTACAAGATAACAAACATTAATTAAAATATGATCATTAATCAAGTGACTTATACCTTTTAGAAGAGAAGTAAAATTATCTAACTGCACTGCAGACCTAAGATTTGGAGTGTGTGATATTTTCTTCACCTAAAGTCTCTTTGGATGGGTTTATGTAAATTATTTACAAGTTTTTATTGTTAAAGTTCCTTTTAGATAAGATAGTTTAGTGTTTGGATTATATATAATTAAGCGTTTATTTATGAAGAGCTTTTATCAGACGTGGTGTTTCGATAAAATTCTTAAAATGCTTTTATATAGTTAAGATAAATACATAAGAATTAGATTATTTAAATTTTTAAGTCAAGTACATTTCAAAATAATAAAATTGATTTTCCCTTTTATTAATAAAATTGATTTTATAAAATGTATCTACATTATTTTTTATAGAAAACGCTTAATGATAAAGTATTGTTTGTTATTGGTTAAATTACTCTTTTGGTCTCTCTATTTGTCATGAACTTTCAGTTTGGTCCTCAAATTTTTCGTTGTCTCAATTTGGTCATCATTTTCTTAAAATGACTCAATTTGGTCATCACCGTTAACTTTGACTAGACGGTGTTAAGTCAACGCCACGTGTTAATTTCTGGTTTTTTTGAATTTTTTAATATTTTTTTGAATTTGTTTTTATATTTTTATATATTTTTTTAATTTTTTATTTTTTATGCGTGTCACTAAACAGTTGTGCCATGTGTCAAAGTGACTCAATTTGGTCCCTATATTTGTTTTTAGTCTCAATTTAGTCTCAATTTTTGTAAAAATAAAGCAATATTGTCCTCTTTAGATTGAGACTCAATTTAATCTTTGTATACAACTTATGATGATATTCTTAATAAAATTGACGTTTTTATTAAATATTTGTAGAAATATTTTTAAATAAGTTTTTTTCTTAGTTTTATTATTAAACAAAGTTAAACCCCAAAATTAATTTCAAAAGTTAACAATTTTGTCATCATATACAAAGGCATCAAGTGTATATCATATTATACAAACTTAGTAAAAATTAAAAATCAAATAATTTGTCACACATAAGTTTAGGAACTAAATTTCAAGTTCAAAACAAAATCAAAGTCTAATGTTTTGTATAGAATTTAAAGTTAATTTAAAATAGGCTTAATTATCATTTTGGTCCCCTAATTTGTTGGGTTGGTTCATTTTGGTCCCCTTATTATTTTTTGGTTCAATTTGGTCCTCTAATCTTTTGAAAGGTACAATTTGGTCCCTGCTGTTAAGTCAACTTTAACACCGTCTTCGTACATGCCACGTGTCATTTTGTGGAATTTTCAATTTTTTTTAATTTTTTTAAATTTTTTTTTTAAAAAAATAAACTGCCACGTGTCACCTTATGGTTGTGACATGTGTCAATTTGAGATTTTTTTATTTTAAAAAATGTATTGCCACGTGGCACTGACAATGCCACTTGTCACACACAAGGACTTGACACGTGGCATTTTTTTTTTCAAAAAATTAAAAAAAAAAAAAAACCAAAAACTGACACGTGGCGTTAGTCAACTCTGTCTGAAAGGGACCTAATTGAAGCACTTTTTCAAATGTTGGGATGCAATTGACACTTTTTTTAAATCAAGTACCTATTTGACACCCTAGCCCCAAACTGGGTATTATACGACTAATTATACCTTTTTTTTACATGTATAGAAAATTTCAAGAGTAAAAAATTACAAGTGAAAAATGTAAGAAATGAAATAACATGAGTATTTAGGGAGTGATTTAATGTATAAATTGTAATTAACCTTAATTATTAATTTGGTATCAAATTAGAGAGGACAAAATTGAATCATTTTAAAAAATTGGGGGACTAAATTTAATCAAAATTGTAAATAGAGGGTCTAAATTGAAAACAACCAATGTTAGCTTGACACGTGACAAATCGTGATCTGCCACGTGGCACAATCGTGACCTGCCACGTGGCAGTACATTTTTTAAATAAAAATTACAAATTGACACGTGTCACAACCATAAGGTGACACGTGGCAGTTTAATTTTAAAAAAAATTAAAAATTTGAAAATTCCACAAAATGACACGTGGCATGTACGGAGATGGTGTTAACGTAGACTTAACGGCATGGACCAAATTGAACCAAAAAATAATAAGGGGACCAAAATGAACCAACACAACAAATTAGGGGACCAAAATGGTAATTAAGCCTTTAAAATATTTATAGAAATATTTAATAAAACATTAATTTTAGTAAGAATATCACCATAAAATTTATAAAAAAGTAAATTTAATGTCAATTTAAGGAAGAATAATATTGCTTCATTTTTACAAAAATTGGGACTAAATTGAAACTAAAAATAAATATAGGGACCAAATTGAGTCACTTTGACACGTGGCACAATTGTGAAGTGACATGTGTCAAAAATAAAAAATAAAAATAAAATAAAAAATATTAAAAAATATTAAAAAAATTAAAAAAAAAACAGAAATTGACACGTGGCGTTGACTTTAACAACGTTTGGTCAAAGTTAACGGTGATGACCAAATTGAGTCATTTTTAAGAAAATAAGGACTAAATTGAGACAACGAAAAATTTGAGGACCAAATTGAAATTTCATGACAAATAGAGAGACCAAAAGACCAATTTAACCTTTATTATTTGTGTAATTATATCTAGGTTAAAATACCTTTTTGGTCCCAATTTTCGTCAAGTTTTTTCAAATAAGTCCTAATTTTGGTTTTGTGTCCAAATAGGTCCCAATTTTCGTCAAATTTGTTCAATTGGGTCCTTTTCTTGCTAACACCGTTTAAATCATTAACGACCATGAACAGTGACTGCCACGTGTCACTTCGTGATTTTTTTGAATATTTTTTATTTTTTTTTAAATTTTTTTTAAAATGTTTTTAAATTTTTTTTGAATGTACACGTGTCAACCTAGGAGCGTGTCACGTGTCACTTCGTGATTTTTTTTTATTTTTTTAAAATTTTTTTAAATTTTATTTTTGAATTTTTTAAAATTTTTTTTAATTTTTTTTAAATGTCCACGTGTCAACCCAGTAGTGTACCACGTGTCAAAGTCAATGTTCTAAATTCAATTTGGTCCCTATATTTGTTATTTTTGTTCAATTAGGATCCAATTTTTGTTAACATTAACCAATTTGGTTCCTTTCCAAATTAAAACCAAATTTAATTTTTATATTAAAATTCACATTTTTTATTAAATATTTTTATATAATATATTAAAATTCACATCATTATAACTTTGATATAAAAATGAAATTTGGTCACATCTTCGATAGGGACCAAATTAGTTAATGTTAACAAAAATTGGGACCTAATTGAACAAAGATAACAAATATAGGGACCAAATTGAATATAAAACATTGACTTTGACACATGACACACTACTAGGTCGACACATGGACATTTAAAAAAAATAAAAAAATTCTAAAAATAAAATAAAATAAAAAATTTCAAAAAGACTACGAAGTGATACGTGACACGCTCCTGGATTGACACGTGTACATTTGAAAAAAATATTTAAAAAATTAAAAAACAATTAAAAAAAATAAAAAAATTCAAAAAAACCACGAAGTGACACGTGGCCGTCACTGTTTATGGCCGTTAATGATTTAAACGATATTAGCAAAAAAAGACCCAATTGAACAAAATTGACGAAAATTGGGACCTATTTGAACACAAAATCAAAATTAGGACTTATTTGAAAAAACTTGACGAAAATGGAAAAAAAAAAGGTATTTTAACCTTATATTTATAACCTATAAGATTTAAAATGTAATTAATATTAGTACAAATGTATCCATGAGCATACAACGTCATCTTCTAATAAAAAAACAAAGGATATAAGTATTGTAGTTAATTAACAAAGACATAAAGCAATTAATTATATGTTGGGAACATATTTTTAATAAACTTTGACTTGTTGGATTTGTAATTCACTTTGAAAATCACGTTATTTTTATATACTTACTGGTACTAGCTTTACGAGGCAAAATGACAATAACAAAAAAGCTAATATAGTCATCTTACACAAATTTAGGTTTTAATATTATTTTTAGAGGCTATAAAATGATAATAACCAGAAATTTTAATTTCTTTTCTTGATTTAGATTTGTTTCTGAATTGTGGGAGGTTTTTTCTTCCTGCACCCCCAAATTTTCTTCCTACACTCCCAAATTTTTTATAATTCCATTTGTAGTTACCATTTTTTATAATTTCATATGTAGGCTACCATTTTGGTTTGTAATTACCGGTTTTCAGAAACCGGAGTTACCAGCTTTCAGAAATCAGTGTTATCGGCTTTCAGAATCCGGTGTTACCGATTTTCAGAAATCGGTGTTGTTAATTTTCAAGATACGGCAATGGTAGAACTTGAATAAAAAATTTAGGGGTGCCAAATTTAATTTTTTTATATATAAATTACTTTTTTAGTTAAATAAAAAATTCTTCATTTTCTTTACTTAAACCATTTTCATAGAGTGATTCACGTATGCACTTTTCAATTTCTAATATTTCTAAATCATTAAATTCATGCAACAAAGGTATTCTATTTCTATTCCAATTCCAGGTTATCCAACTAATTCATTATGTGCAGCGAAATTTGTAATGCAACCCAAGATATATTCATAATTTTTACCATTTGCAGCATAAAACACAAAAACCTTTAAATTTCATAATTTAAGGTTGTACTAATTTGGGTAAAAATAAAATTAAGGTTCATGCCAATTTGATAAAAGAATTTCTAAAATCATAATTAGGGTTCATACTAATTTGGGTAAAACTTAATTTGAAAAGAACATCATAAGAGAATCATAAATTTAAGATACATAAATCATAATAGAATACTAATGATTTATGAGAGATATTGTGATAATGTATTCTTTAATCTCTCTATTCTTCAATCCCGATTCTCCATTTATCTCCTTACTTTTCTTTTTTACTTTAATACTTTCTTGATGACTTATTGAGAAATAATTTTATTATGACTAGAGATAGAACCCTAATCGCTTTTATCAACCAACATCCATCAAATTGATTTTTATTTTTAAACAATAAAGATATACAACTAAAAATATATAAACAAAAGTATTAGAAATTTTCTTAAACTTAATATAAATAATATAATTATATATAAATATAATTTTAAAATATATAAAAATATATATAAAATTTTTAAAAAAAATAAAAAAAAATTGGGGGAGCCATGGCTCCCCTATGTCACAATGAAGGGTGTACCGATTTGCGAAATTCTGTTTGGACTATTTTAATTTTTTTGTATTTTTTTTTGTTCATGGTTGGCAACCATGAGCCCTTGTTGAGAAACCACAAGTTGTTGGAGAAGTGAAATAGGAGTACCAAGAAGGATTTGAATATCCTCGAGACGGGTTTTACTATCCCATACTCATCTCTAATCTTTATCTTTTTAAATTATAGTATTTCGTCATGGTTGTAGTATGTCACGAAGTTTATTTTATTAAACTATAGGATCCAATGTTACCGGCTTTCATAAACCAATGTTACCGGCTTTCAAAATCCGGTGTTACCAACTTTCAGAAACTGGTGTTACGACTTTCAGAAATCGATGTTACTGACTTTTAGAAACCGGTGTTACTGGCTTTCAGAAACCGGGATACCAAATTTCATTCTTGAGAGTGCCGACTATGAAGATATTTAGTTTATAATTTATTTTTATTTTTTTGAAGGGCATAATGGCGGTCAAACTTGGAGGTGCGGGAAGAAAAATTAGGAGTGCAGGAAGAAAAACCCATTGTGGGATCATAATTATTTTTTATCCGATAGCCCTAGAAAATCCAAAAAAATATGGACAATAAGATAATATTTCCCTAAAAGTTAAAATAACATCTCAAGTTAATGTGTGTCTATATACTCTAAATTATGATTTTATTAAACTTAGTTATGCCTTTTGTAAGGACAAGCAATTGATTCGAAAAAATTAAATACAATTTATTGTGTGAGATAACATTTCCTTCGTCAGCTCTTTACGTTAAATCATGAGTTTCTTTCTTTTTCTCTTCTATTTTTTTCTTGATCTTAGTCCCTCTTCTTGACTTCTCTTTCTTGTACTCTTTTTAATTTTGTCTTAATTTGATTTTGATTCACTTTTTGAGATATAATGTCTTCAGGGAAATTTTCTTATACTTCATATGCTCTAATGTAAATTTGTTAGTCAAACCATCTTAAATAACATGTCTATATCATAAATCTAAGACCTTTCTAACTAGGTATGACTAGTATAAAGACCTAGTTAATTGCTTCCGAGTGAAAGTGATATAATTAAGATGAAGTATGAATATTTTATTATTTAGGTAAAATGCTTATAGATAAAAATTAATTATTCAAACTTCATTTTAGAAGAACTATCATTTCTTTCAATTATCTATCTTCTCTTTATATTTCTGAAGGATATGTTCATCTTTGGTAGATTAGAGCCCATCTTAGGAATAATGATGGAGAATATATAAGTTTGTCTAATTAGAATTTGTTCTAGAGTAAATTTCTCTTTGCCCATTTTCTTAGGAAGCTTTGCATGCATGAGTATTAGGGGTTGCATGTTGTCCTTCTAGAGTGCAAATGAATCTTTATTAGTCTATATAATGGTGTATTTGAATAATTGATTAAAGTTTTTTATATACAAGTTTAGTTTTCTTATGTGATAGAAAGAGTTGGAAGCTTGACTTTAACTCTAAATAACTTTTAGTAGGTAAGAAAGCAATTAAGTTTGGATAATACATTAGGTTAGATAGTTTGGATATGAAGGTGACTGGTTACAATATTTGATTTTATGGGATTATGTGTTGTTTGAATATTCAAATTGTTTTAATCTTGATATGAATGTTTGGTGTTATATTGTAAATTTTAGTAGCAAAAAGTTATAATATTTCAATCGAGTCAAATTGGTTCAAATTTTTATTATTTTGAAACGAAATATCCCATGTTAGGCACAAGACATGTTGAAAAAAAAAATAGTTTGAACCAATTAGAAACCCTATTATTTTTGGCAAAACTTCTTAATTATATAGTCATTGGACGAGCCAAATTCGTTTGACGATTTGTTTAAATAAAAAATGCCAATTATTTGGTAGTTGGACAACCCAACTCTCACTAGAAAAAATCCAATTAATTAAAAACTCGTGAATTTTGGTTGTTGGATGAGTATATTATCGATCAAGAAATTGTTTTTGTGAAAACTTCTAATGGTTTATTCATTAGGAGAGCACAAATTTTTTTGGGAGACTATTCTTTGGGTTGCTGACGCCTTTGGTTGAATGAGTAGAATGGTGGTTGAGTGAATTGTAACATGTGTTTTATATACTAGGTGAGTCAAGTGTTGTTAAGAAGGAGCATGTTTTTTAAACTTTGAAAATATGTATTTTTAAGTTTCAAAATTTTAAAAATTGTTTATCTTTCACTAAATTGTTATATTTGATCAATATGTTGTATTTGACTATCATTACAAGGTAATGGATAACTAATTGTAATTTATTAGCATTTAAATTGAGTTGGATGTATATGTGTGAATGAAAATATGTGATGGTATGATTGTGATATGACATGTGGTGTGTTGTGAACATAATTATTTTCAAGAAAGGAGTACTACGATGGATGTTTAGGTTACGTATTGAATTTGGGATTCTGAAGGAGATGATACTAACTCAACTGATATTGGATTCATATAGAGGAAAATATTAAATGGTGAGAGTTAAAGAAGGTTTTTATGACCTAATTATGGTGAGAAAAATAACTATGTCTAGTTGGTCATGGGGTTTACCGTATCATATGAGTGGATTAAGTTCCTATTGTGTAACTTTGTTGTGGTGAAAACTTAGTGAAGGTAATATAACAAGTGGAACTCTCGAAGTCTCATTCAACGTATGCAGTAGCGGATCTTGACCAAAATTTCTGGAGGAGTCAAAATAATATACTTAAAATTTACATATTTAATATTACTGTCACTCATTCAATAAAAATGAATAATACTCTAGTATAGCTATAACTATAAAACAAACTACACTATCTAACAGATTGTCCATCACTTTTTATATTCTTGAACTTATCAAATAATTCAATCATAATTAAAATTTTCAGCTATTTTTTTTCAATATAAATAATCACATTATCTGCAAAATATTCATTTTCCATTTTTCAAATATGCACATATCGATTCAAAAGTCGTATTTCATTTCATTGTTATGCGATGAGCTACCATATTGTCATGTTTTGATCTTCACTCATTTTTATCAATTCTAAAAAATGAATTTATTATTTTATTTTTCATCAATATACCTATTTAAAAAACAAGTTTAAGACTAAAATATAATTTATTTTAATATAATCAATAATTGAGAGACATAATTACTAACAAAAAATATGATAATCAATTCACTGCCAAAAATGAGACAGAAGAAAATTACTTTTTTTTCTTTTGTGGTAATGTAAGAAAAAGAAATCAGGTAAGGGTAAGAGATAAATACAACATGTGAAAAATTAAAAAGACAATGAAAATAAAAAATACAAATTATCTTAATAATTTTTTTTCTTTATTATATATTAAATGTTATACCTATAAAAGAAATAAAAAATACTTAATTTTATTTTCATTAATTTTTCAATATACTATTATCTAATTTAAAAATATACATATAATTTAGAAAATTTAAAAACATAAATAGTTTAACAAGTTTTAAACATATATAATTTAAAAAAAATAAAAAGGTTAAATTTTTTTGAAAAAGTTGGGGGGGGGGGGGGGGGGGGGTGGCGTGGCCCCCGCCTGCTCCAACAATGATCCGTCGCTGAAGATATGAGTATTTCAGAAGTAGAGTCAAGTATTTGTGATGTATGATGTTAGAAGCTCATGATAGATTTTTGGTCAAGAGATAGACACTTGAGTTCCGGTGAATGTTTAATTAATGAACTATGATTACATCCATGAGCATATGTAGATGAAATGTGGTTAAAATGTATGAATGAGTTCCTTCAATATATGTATTTAGTTTCAATAAATGCATCTATATTAAGTTTATTTTTAAAACTCTTTCTTACCATTTTTGTGTGTTTGTATGCCATTTATCAACTATGATGATCATGTGTTATACAAGATCAAATGATGTTGCAAGGAGGATCATCTCAAAGAAAGATAGGTTGAGGAGATAAAAAAAAATTAAATGTTGTCGCAACCGGAATCGCGACGGGACGGCGAACCGAAAAAGAAAACAGGTTTAAAAAGAGATTGGAGTCGCCACCACAGTTATTTTTGAAAAACTATGGAAAACCTTAAAAATAAGGCAAGTATGTGAAAAACCAGATTTTGGATCCGGGAGTCGGTTTCGCGTAGGGAAGGTGTTAGCACCCTACCGCGCCCGCCCTAGGGCGGTACCTTTAATTAAAAATGCAAAGTTGATGTGGTTTTCAAAATATTAATTTTCCCCAAAAATAATAAGACAAAATATTAAAAAGAAACAAAAATATATTTTTTTAAATTTTTTTTGGGCTCGACAAAGATTGACCTTGGTCCTACTTATTCTCATTAAAAATGAGAAATCAAGGTTACGTAGTTCTTTAAAAGACATTTGAAAAATAATTGAGAAAAAGATTTGATTTTGTTAGAGGTGAACCTGACAAGGACTGGCCTTGCTCCTACGTATCTCACAATGGAGAATCAAGGATCACGTAGTTCTTAAAAAGATATCTTGTTTAAAAACGTTGATGTTTTTATATTTTGAAATCTTATATATTTTTTCGGTGTTTTTGAATTATTTGAGAACATATGTCATACGATGCGAGCGATCAGACAGACACTAAAATATAAAGAAAACTATTTTTGGTTTTTTGGTATTTTGAAAATGACTGTCACACGGTGCGGACGACCGGACAGACACAATAAAGCAAAAGAAACTATTTTTCATTTTTTAGATTTTTCTATTTTTTGTAATTTTATATAATTTAAAATATTTTCATTTTCTCTTTTTAAGAAAAAAAAATAATAACAAAAAAGATAGTAAAAAAAGAAAACAACAACAATAGTAGGGTGCATGAGTAATGTGGGAGGTGTAGCAAGTAATGCATAAACACAAGCCCCAAAAATGAGAAATAGAGACATAGGGGGTGCGAGTTATCAGATACGGGAGGTGCATGAAGTAAACAAGAGGGGTATGTAAAGTGAGGCGGGGGTGTAAGAAATAAAAAGATGTGGGGTGTGTGCATTAAACAAAGAAGTGCGTTGTGTAAACCTAAATAGATCCAAAACACAAACTAGGAGTGCAAAGATTGAAAGCGGGGTGCGCAGAGTAGAAAGGTTGGCCAGTTCAAAGAAACTCGTGGGTGTGTAAACAATTAATGTTGGGGGTGAGCAAGAAAAAACCACATGGACCTAATTTTCTGTAACCCTAATTAAACTAAAACTAATTAAAAATTAAACCTTCTTCCACGATGCAGTAGCCTCTTCTTCTCGCACCAACACAACTCCAACCCCGTCACCGTTCGCCCCCATCTCCGCTTCACCACGCCACCGCGCCGCAAACGCAGCTACCTTGCCGGCGACACCAATTGACGCTGGAGACGTCGCCATCCCTCTCAGCAGCTCAACCATTTTGTTCTCGCGCACGCACCGAACCCCGAGAGGCTGTCTCCCGCTGCAACCAGCCAAAAACGCTACCGACGACGGCGACACCACCATAAATCTCGAAGACGAGGGATATGCCACCTTCACTCTCCCTCCTCTCAGGCACGACTCGAACGGCCTCTCCTCCAGCATCCAAGGCCGCTGTCGACAACGCTCAGATCGCCGCGACCCAGACCGCCATCATAGCGCCATTGCCGCTTAAGCTCCGACTCGGCGTGGCCGCCGCCGGCGATGGTTTTATCCCCTTCTCACTGTTTTTCGTTTTTGATTTATGCTAGGTTGCGATGATAGATTTGGGTGTTCGCTGTATCAGTGGCTCGAGGATGATTTCGTGTTTATTTGGTGATGAAGCAAAAATGGAGATGTCGATGGTTTTACGAATGGGGATCGAAAGTCAAGGTTATGATTAGTAGTTTCTAGAGATGTTTGGTGTATGTTTGTTTTGTGCAGGTGAAATGGTGTTGATGATTCATGGTGGTATTGGGTTGGGGTTATGTGTTGTTGACATCGTAAGGACGACTCTCTTTAATATCTTTTCCCCTCCTCCCTCAAAGATGTTACTTCTCCCCTTTTGTAGTAACATTTTCTGTGTTTGTTTTTCAATTTGATTCTCCTCTGTGTGGTTATCATGAATTCCTGATGCCTGTATTTCTTGAGCCATGCGAGAAATGGAAAGGGGTTGCTTCCTGCAGCATGGCTACCCTATCTCCTGTTCACCATAGACACCAGCTTTCCATTGAGTTATGCAATCTTCTCTCTCTTATTATTTTTTAATCCCTATTTTATTTTTTTCTTAAATAATAAAAAGTAAAAAAGGAATATAAATAAAATTTTAAATAAAATAAAAATAAATAAAATAAGATTAAATAGAAGAAAATAATAACAATAATAATAAAAAATAAAATAAAATAAAAATATAAGATAAAATAAAAATAGAATAGAATAATAATACTAAAACAAAACAAAATAAAATATAAAATAAAATAATAATAGAATAGAATAATAATAATAAAATAAAAGTAAAGTAAAGTAAAATAAGATGAAAAGAAAAAACAAAAGAAAAGTAAAATAAGATTATGAGGAAAAAAGGTAAAATACATTATAACCCGGACAAAATTGGGTGTTGACAGCTGTCCCTCTTTACTTATATTTTATTAGATAATATGAAAATGTGACATTTGCAAATTATCGTATTAAAAGATAAGTAAAGATAGAGACACTAATTTTGTCCGAATTTTCAAGAGGAAAAAGATGAGTAAAAACCGACTCAAATATGTCTGACGACCAATTCCGTGAAGAAGGTCATGGTTTGGAAAGTAAAAAAAGACTCAACCATTCCATAGGAGAGGGTCTTAACGTGACAAAAATTAATGACCATTCCATTGGAGAGGGCCCTGATGTAAACATAAGAAAATCAATGACCATTCCATCGGAGAGGGCCTTGATGTAAACATAAGAAAATCAATGACCATTTCATCGGAGAGGGCCTTGATGAAAGGAGGATCTAGACTTGACCAATCCCAAGGAGAGGGTCGTTGTCCGAAAGGAGAACATAAGAGTTGACCATTCCTAAGGAGAGGGTCACGAGATAGGCTTAGCGGGCCAAGTGAGATGGGCTTGGTAGGCTAGTACGGAGCTATGGTTTATGGCCAGTGCAAAACTTGGCTTGGTGGGCCAGTACAGAGCTGGGCTTGGTGGCTAGTACGGAGCTGGGCTTGGGCCAGATAAAACTGGGCTTGGTGGGCTAGTACGAAACTGGGCTTGGTGGGCCGGTGTGAAACTGGGCTTGGTGGGCCAGTACGAAACTGGGCTTGGTAGGCCAGACAAAACTAGGCTTGACGGGCCAGTACGAAACCGGGCTTGGTGGGCCAGTACGAAACTGGGCTCAGAGGATATATAGGACTTTGAAGATGATCCTTAATTTGAGAAAACTCAAGATAATTTTTGTAGATTGATTCCTTCAGAAGAAACACTGGTTGAAGATGTATGATGCATGAAAATGATTGCATGTTCATGATGTCAAGGTTTTTGCCTTTCGAATCTGGTGTCAACACACGACATGATGATATGACATGTAAATGGTTATGCATGATAGAAAACATGTTTTCTTATTTTTAAGCACAAGGAATCAAAACATTATTGTAGAGATCAAGATCATGAAATGCACGAATGCATGATGAAAAACTTGTTATGCTCTGCATTTTGAAAATTTTTGCTAGAGTCAATTGTTCTCTTTTCAATCATCAAACTCATTGTTGTGGAGATATGTAGGATGAAAATCGACCTATTTTGAAAGGGAGTAATGATTGCAAGAGATAGTTGACAAGGCGTTCAAACATTGGTAGCCATGTTTTCAAAGAGAAGAAACAAGTTGTTGAAACTTTGATAGGGTGTTGAAACCCCAACTTAATAAGGAGAAAAACAAGATGTAGAACCTTGGCAAAGCGTAGGAACTCTAACTTAAACAAGAGAGACCAGATGTCGAAACCTTAGTGTAGGGATCATGGTGTTGTAACCCCGATATGTAGGAGACACAAGAAAATCAACGACCATTCCATCGGAGAGGGCCTTGATGTAAACATAAGAAAATCAACGACCATTCCATCGGAGAGGGCCTTGATGTAAATATAAGAAAATCAACGACCATTCCATCGAAGAGGACCTTGATGTAAACAAAAGAAAATCAACGACCATTCCATCGGAGAGGGCCTTGATGTAAACATAAGAAAATCAACGACCATTCCATCGGAGAGTGCCTTGATGTAAACATAAGAAAATCAACGACCATTCCATCGGAGAGGGCCTTGATGTAAACATAAGAAAATCAACGACCATTCCATCGGAGAGGGCCTTGATGTAAACAAAAATCAATGACCATTCCATTGGAGAGGGCCTTGAATTAAACATAAGAAAATCAACGACCATTCTATCGAAGAGGGCCTTGATGTAAACAAAAATCAATGACCATTCCATTGGAGAGGGCCTTGATGTAAACATAAGAAAATCAATGACCATTCCATTGGAGAGGGCCTTGATGTAAACATAAGAAAATCAACGACCATTCCATCGGAGAGGGCCTTGATGTAAACATAAGAAAATCAACGACCATTCCATCGGAGAGGGCCTTGATGTAAACATAAGGATAACCATGACCATTCCATTGGAGAGGGTCTATACCTAAAAGGATGAACCTGAAGATGATTTTGACATGTTGGCAAACATCATGTGAATGCTTAACATCGGTGAAACTTGTACACAATATTTGTACCAATTGAAATTTTTTTTATCTTTTTGAATGATTTTTTTTAATGACTCTCATTGATGATGTATGATGTGACACGGTGAAAGTGCATGATACTGGTGAAATATGTCAAAGGGAATCTTTTGCACTTTCATTTTTTGCATTTTTTTTCTGAACAACTAGCCTAGGACGCCACGCGACTTGGGCTTTGTAGGGTAGATTAATCTGAATCAATGGGCCATACAAAGCTGGGCTTAGGCCAGATAAAACTGTGCTTGGGGGCCAGTACGAAACTGGGCTTGCGGGCTCAATGAGAAGAGCTTAGGGGGGAACCAATACGAAATTGGGCTTATTGGGCCAGATAAAACTGGGCTTGGGGCCAATGCGAAACTGGGCTTGATAGGCTAGACAAAACTAAGCTTAGGCCAGATAAAACACAGCTTGGAGGCCAGTCAAAGTTGGCTTTATGGCAAGCACGAAACTAAGCTTGGAGGATATATAGGTCTTTCATATGAATAAAGATGACCATCGATTTGAGAAATGTCAAGAAGATGATTTTTTGTAAATTGATTCCTTTAGAAGAGGCAATGCATGAAAATTTTCACTAATGTCATGATGTCAAGATTCTGTTGCTTTTTGAATCAAGTGTCAACATACGACATGATGATATGACATGCAAATGGTTATGCATGACAAAAAGCATGTTTTCTTATTTTTAAGCACAAGGAATCAAAATGTAGAGATCAAGATCCTGGAATGCATGATAAAAAACTTGTTATGCTCTGCCTTTTTGAAGTTTTGTTTTTTCATGTTATGTCCTCTTTCCAGTCATCAAACTTATTGTTATGGAGAACGTAGGATGAAATTCGAAGTATTTTGAAATGGAGTTTTTAAAAAGAAAGTAATGATTGCAAGAGAGAAGTGACAAGGTGTTCAGACATTGGTAAGCATGTTTTTAAAGAGGAGAAACAAGGTGTCGAAACCTTGGCATAGTGTTAAATCCTTGACTTAAAGAGGAGAAAACAAGGTGTAAAAACCTTAGTAGAGTGTAGAAACCTCGACTTAAACAAGAAAACAATGTGTAAAAATCATGGTGCGGGGATCAAGGTGTTGTGACCCCAATATGTAGGAGAAATCAAGGTGTCAAAATCTTGGTGCAGGGATCTGGGCGTCGTAATCCCGATGTGCAGGAGGAATAGGGTGTCAAAACCTTGGTGTGGTGATTGGGTGTCAAAACCCCAATATGCAAGAGAAAACAAGGTGTCCAAACCTTGGTGCAAGGATCTAGGTGTCGCAACCCCGATATGCTGAAGAAAACAAGGTCTCAAAACCTTGGTGCAATATTTAGGGCGTCGAAACCCCCAATATGCTAGAAAAATTTGATTGATAAGGATTTTGTAATTTGAAGGAGGGAACATGAATGTATGTTGATCTTTTTGAGTTTTTGAAGGAGAAAGATTCGATAACCATTCAGATGAATGCAAAGGGCTTCTATCCGAAAGATTTTTTTGACTGAGGGCAACATATGTTATAGTTGTTTGTGCAAGATGCATGTCATTATGGCAACTCATGAATGATGAATGTATGTACAACCCTTTTTTCATTTTCTTGTTACTCAAGGTGTTAAAACCTTAATGCCAGAACCAGGGTGTCGAAACCCTGATATGCATGAAAACTTGAATGCGTGATGGAAAAAGGTTGGTTGTGTCTTGTCTTTTGATTTTTCTATGCATGCTTGAGTCAATTGTTTTATTTGCAATCATCAGACTCATTGATTTTGAATGTTCGATGAAAGTGAGGGATGTCACACATCTCGAGGTCCAACATCTGAAATGATTATATTTTTAATTTTCTAGTTTGCGACATTAGTGCACACATGCTTGAATTCATAAGTGAGTGAAAGGTCAGGAATTTTTAGAAGGAGTTTGAAGGAGACCGAGGTAGCCATGTGGGTATGTTGTTCCTCACACACCCCTCAAAGGAGAAGTAATTTGTGAATGTCAAGGCGAAAAACACAAGAGTTCCTAAAAAGGTTGCCCCAATTTTGGTGTTTTAGAACAAGTGCTTGAGAATATGGACACGCAAATGTTAGGGCGAGAAACTCATGAGATACACAAAGTTGCCTTAACTTTTGCGTATCGAGAAGAATTTGAATGAAGTATGAGTTTTGTGTCAGAAAAGATAGTGGATATGGAAGGGATTGGATTAATCTAGTCAGTTTATTTTCCTTTCCCTTGCTTTTGGTTAGATAACAGGGAATTCCCCTCTTCCTGAGACATTATTTTCTTAATCAATTTTCACGTTTGAGCAGTTTATTGAAAAACTCTATTTTTGTATCGTTTCCTTTGAAGCATCATCTAAATAACATGCATAAAATTTCCAATGGCTTAGAAAGGGTTGGACGAGATGACGAGGACTGACTAGGGAGTTGGCCTAGTTTGATTTGGTATCAGGGCACCATATGTTTGGGCATGCCCCATCTGTTGATGACATGAAGAAAATAATAGGGGCTTCAAAAGTTTGTCCAGCGTGAGAGTATGGATTGGTATAAGGGCACAAAATATGTTTAACTTGCCCAAGTTTATTGAAGGAAGGACTAGAAAAAAGGAGGGGACTTCAAAGGTTTCTCTGATTTGAGGATCTGGATTGACACACTGCCTCGGTCGAGAAGGAACAAAGAGGTTGAAAAATGATGGGGACTTAGAAAGCTTCCCTTATTTGAGGATTTGGATTGACACACTGCCTCATTTATGAAGAGGTTGAAAAAAAGAGATGGGGACTTCCAAAGTTTTCCTTATTTGAGGACTTGGATTGACGCACAAATTGTATTTGGTCTGCCCCAATTATGGTAAGGCATGAAGAAGTTGAAATGTGGTGGGGACTCTGGACGTTGCCCCTAGTGTAACCATGATAATTAAGGTGAAGTTGCACTTTCTTTGGATAAATGAATAATCATACAAATGGTAAAATGACGCAACTGCCCCAGTTTGGATTTTGGAGAAAAAGGTTTGACAATTGTATGCAAAGGTTGGACAAGGTTTAGGTTGTGAGTAGAGGATATGATAGGAAATGAAGATGAAACCCATGAAGAGGGTGAGAATGAAAAAACGAAGGAGGATGCCCCATATTTAATTGATTAATCATGCTTATTTTAAGGAGCTTTTGGCACATGTGAACCAAAATACTATCTTAGTCATTGAAAGCAAATCTCAAAACATGTTTTTCAATTTTTATTTTTCCTTTTAAAAAAAAAAAAACCACCCCTTCAGGTTTTTAATTTAGCATGCATTTTTTTTACTTTTATTTTCATGTTAAGAGATTTACTCACAATTTGCCTAGGATAGGATGCTCCTTTCATGTTGGTCCTCCATGGAATAAAAGAAGCAGGCTTTGTGGTGGAATGGTAATGAAAAAAAAGATGAGTCTGAAAATATCATGTTATGCAGATTAGACAAATACTTCGAAAGATATGATATCAAACATTATCTATTCATTTAACTTACCGATGGACCAAAGAATGTTTTTTCTTCTTTTTTTTTTTTGCCTAAACTATCCACTCAAGTTTTCAGTTTAATGAACTTTATTTTCTACTTCGTTTTTCCTTTCTTTTCTTTTTCTTTTTTATTGAATTTTTTTTTGTCTCGACGGAATCAGGGACCACCCAACCAGTGCAGGTAATGATAAACTAGTCAAACCTACCCAGCGTAACGATTTGTGTTTATTAATTTGGGTAATGTTAGTGTTGACAAGGCAAATCATTCATTCTAGGAAAGCTGAAGGATGGAACTTTTCAAACCATGCGCACGCAAACGTCTAAAAAGAAAAAGTTAAGTTATTGTTCTTAATTAAACAAATGACCCCAGAAAAGCGTGACACCCCCTTATTCTCTTTTTTGTTTTTAAAAGAAGTGAATTTGACGAATTGCGAGAAAAACAAGTGACTTGAAATGTGACAATCTTGTTTTATTTCTTTCTATTCATTTTTAGAGACACCCCTGATTCATATGGGATGAGATGAATGTTATGGATTAAGACAACAATTGAATGCAGCACAAGTTTGTACACCAGAGGTACTTACTCACTCGTATGTCGATGTGATTGAAGAGCATTATGCATGATATGCAACCAATTGAAAAAACCTACATGAGATGTAATGCATGTGTCTCAAGAGGCATTTATTCTCATGATATGATGATGAAATGTGATACACTTATTTGAAAATACCATGCATGATATGTAGAGTGACATAATGAAATGCATGTTTACGCCTCGAGAGGCGCCTATTTTCATGAGATATGATGTATGATATAAAAATGCTATGCATGATTGTGCCTCAATAGGCACTTATTCACATGTACATTATGCACACAAAAAGTGAGGATTAAAGCAAGCAATCTCTCTTTGTGCCTTAACAGAGGTTTAGCGCCTAATGGATCTAAGGTAAAGTACATGCGCTCACCAGGATGGTTCCTTAAACTTAAAGATCTAGGTCACTAGAGCTATGGCCCATTTCATGATATTATCCACAACAGTTGGTATACAACAAGGAGTGAGAGTACCAAGGAAACAAGCAAACTCTAGCTGGGATTCTCACAATGATCATTTGGGAAGTTCATCCATTGTGGCATTGCTACACAATACCCTCTAATTCTAAGTTACACAGACCCGGGTATAAGGCCCCACTCATGATATGCACAATGTGTGTGTGGAGAGAGAGTGATGCATACCATAACCGCACATGCAAAATAAAAAAAAAATTCCCAAACAGATATGTAACAAATAAGCAAAACAATTCATAAACAATTATTCCAAGAGACAAATATATACACATGCAAATAAAGACAATAATAAACAAATAAAAAGAAAGAGGAAAGAAAACATAAGGAAAAACCACATCAAGTTTGCATATCTAATTAAATGGCTTGACTCTCTAGCGTCCCCAGTGGAGTCGCCAGCTGTCGCAACCCGAATCGTGACGGGACGGTGAACCGAAAAAGAAAACAAGTTTAAAAAGAGATTGGAGTCGCCACCGCAGTTATTTTTGGAAAACTATGGAAAACCATAAAAATAAGGCAAGTCTGTGAAAATCCAGATTTTGGATCCGGGAGTTGGTTACGCGTAGGGAAGGTGTTAGCATCCTACCGCGCCCGCCCTAGGGCGGTACCTTTAATTAAAAATGCAAAGTTGATGTGGTTTTCAAAATATTAATTTTCCCCAAAAATAATAAGACAAAAATATTAAAAAGAAACAAAAATAGATTTTTTTAAATTTTTTTTGGGCCCGACAAGGATTGACCTTGATCCTACGTATTCTCATTAAAAATGAGAAATCAGGGTTACGTAGTTCTTTAAAAGACATTTGAAAAACAATTGAGAAAAAGATTTGATTTTGTTAGAGGTGAACCTGACAAGGACTGGCCTTGCTCCTACGTATCTCACAGTGGAGAATCAAGGATCACGTAGTTCTTAAAAAGATATCTTGTTTAAAAACGTTGATGTTTTTATATTTTGAAATCTTATATATTTTTTTGGTGTTTTTGAATTATTTGAGAACATATGTCATACGATGCGAGCGATGAGACAAACACTAAAATATAAAGAAAACTATTTTTGGTTTTTTGGTATTTTGAAAATAAGTGTCACACGGTGCGGGCGACCGGACAGACACAATAAAGCAAAAGAAAATATTTTTCATTTTTTAGATTTTTCTATTTTTTGTAATTTTATATAATTTAAAATATTTTCATTTTCTCTTTTTAAGAAAAAAAAATAATAAAAAAAAAGATAGTAAAAAAAGAAAACAACAACAATAGTAGAGTGCATGAGTAATGTGGGAGGTGTAGCAAGTAATGCACAAACACAAGCCCAAAAATGAGAAATAGAGACATAGGGGGGTGCGAGTTATCAGATACAAGAGGTGCATGAAGTAAACAGGAGGGATATGTAAAGTGAGGCAGGGGTGTAAGAAATAAAAAGATGTGGGTGTGTGCATTAAACAAAGAGGTGCTTTGTGTAAACCTAAATAGATCCAAAACACAAATTGGGGGTGCAAAGATTGAAAACGGGGTGCGCAAAGTAAAAAGGTTGGCCAGTTCAAAGAAACTCGTGTGTTTAAAAATTAATGTTGGGGGTGCGCAAGAAAAAACCACACGGACCTAATTTTCTGTAACCCTAATTAAACTAAAACTAATTAAAAATTAAATCTTCTTCTTCCATGACGCAGCAGCCTCTTCTTCTCGCACCAACACAACTCCAACCCCATCACCGTTCGCCCCCATCTCCGCTTCACCACGCCACCGCGCCGCAAACGCAGCTACATTGCCGACGACACCAATCGACGCTGGAGACGTCGCATCCCTCTCAACGGCTCAACCACTTTGTTCTCGCGCACGCACTGAACCCCGAGAGGCTGTCTCCCGCTGCAACCAGCCAAAAACGCTACCGACGACGGCGACGCCACCATAAATCTCGAAGACGAGGGATATGCCACCTTCACTCTCCCTCCTCTCAGGCACGACTCGAACGACCTCTCCTCCGGCATCCAAGGCCGCTGTCGACAACGCTCAGATCGCTGCGACCCAGACCTCCATCATAGCGCCATTGCCGCTTAAGCTCCGACTCGGCGTGGCCGCCGCCGGTGATGGTTTTATCCCCTTCCCACTGTTTTTCGTTTTTGATTTATGCTAGGTTGCGATGATAGATTTGGGTGTTCGCTGTATCAGTGGCTCGAGGATGATGTTGTGTTTATTTAGTGATGAAGAAAAAATGGAGATGTCGATGGTTTTACGAATGGGGATCGAAAGTCAAGGTTATGATTAGCAGTTTCTAGAGATGTTTTGGTGTATGTTTGTATTTGTGTAGGTGAAATGGTGTTGATGATTCATGGTGGTATTGGGTTGGGGTTATGTGTTGTTGACATCCTAAGGACGACTCTCTTTAATATCTTTTCCCCTCCTCCCTCAAAGATGTTACTTCTCCCCTTTTGTAGTAACGTTTTTTATGTTTGTTTTTCAATTTGATTCTCCTCTGTGTGGTTCATCATGAATTCTTGATGCCTGTATTTCTTGAGCCATGCGAGAAATGGAAAGGGGTTACTTCCTGCAGCATAGCTACCCTATCTCCTGTCCACCATAGACACCAGCTTTCCATTGATTTATGCAATCTTTTCTCTCTTATTATTTTTTAATCTATTTTATTTTTTTCTTAAATAATAAAAAGTAAAAAGGGAATATAAAGAAAATTGTAAATAAAATAAAAATAAATAAAATTAAATTAAATCGAAGAAAATAATAACAATAATAATAAAAAATAATATAAAATAAAAATATAAGATAAAATAAAAATAGAATAGAATAATAATAATAAAACAAAATAAAATAAAATATAAAATAAAATAATAATAGAATAGAATAATAATAATAAAATAAAAGTAAAGTAAAGTAAAATAAGATGAAAAGAAAAAACAAAAGAAAAGTAAAATAAGATTATGAGGAAAAAAGGTAAAATACATTATAACCCGGATAAAATTGGGTGTTGACAAATGCTCATGTTTTATTTATTTTTCTTTTCTTAAAGTTATTTAAATGTGTATTTTGATTCCTTATGAAGATGGGAAATTTATTTTTAAAAATTTTAGGAAAAAATTTAAATATATATACACATATATTTTATGTCCAATGATGGTTGGTAGTTAATGTAACTGTTATAAAAGAAAATGGTACAACTAGTCTACGTGAAAATCACATAGAAGTTTATCATTATTCTAGATACAAGGATAGAACAACTTATTTATTTACAAAAGTTTTGCTTTCCTCACCTAGCCATTGAACCTTGAAAGGTCTTGCATGGATTTTGAGGGACAAATTTAATTTTTAAACCACCCACTTGCTTGTGACGTGGTACAACTCCCTTCAATAATGATTTGTTTTCACAACTTGTTGAGCTATCAAAGTACTTTGAATGTGAGACAAAAGTTGACCAAATTTATAATTTTTGTGATTTTTACGAGAACCAAGAATTCCTAATGGCTAGCTTAGAATTGAGGATTTATCTATACATTATTTTTTAGAAAAAAATGCTTAATGATAAAATATTTTTATTTTTTGTGTAATAATATTTATAAGACATAAGATTTAAAATGTAATTAACAATAATTATTGTACAAATGTGTCCATGAACAAAAAACCTTATCTTCTAATAAAAAAGTGACAACACATATTTTGTATATACTTTTATAGTTTTATTGTATTGCACTCTCCAAATACTTTATGTAGATTTCAACTCATTTTCAATTTTTAGCAATAAATTGGGTTATTTAATATATTTGCTTTAATTTTGTATTTTTAACTTATTTGATCATATTAACTGTTATGGTCATAACTTTCTATGTAAATATTTTTTTTTTTAATTCCAATTGGATTTGATTTTACATTTATAGGGCCTAAAAAAGAAGATATGATTTGCTTGATTCAAACTCCTTTACTATTTTCTACAATTTTTAGAAGTTAAGGCATATTTGTTAAAAAATTGCGAATTAGCTTTTTCCTTATATCTTATCTTTGTAATTGACCTTAAAGACTTGATTAGAGCCCACATTAGACCCCATTAGCTTCATACTTTCGAGCCTATAGTGTGCTAAAAACAATGGACAAAAATGATTTGCAAAGTTTTTAGTTTTAGTTTATTTCCTTTTCTCTCTTCTTTCTTCTATTCTCTTCTTGTTTCAGTTTCTATCCTTCCATATCCTTTGCTGCATTTTTTCTTGTTAAATGATGGAGAGATAATTCTTTGAGGATTAATTTTTGTCTCAAGATGAAAAATGACGAATTTAGTTTCACACAAGTTGTTCTTCACTTCGAGTTTGTTTGGAGAACTGTGATTTTCGAACATAGGAGTAATCTTCTTGTCATTGTCTTCAAGGAAACTTCCTTGAGAGATGAAAATCTGAGTTCCTTAAGGAAGTTGGAGAGTATTAAAAATTTTCTTTCATTGTGCAGTGGAGGAGAATGTGCTTTCCATCAAGTGGCACTAAAATTTAAGAGATAAATCTTCATTTCTTTCCTTCTTATCTTATTTTTCTGTCTTGTTTGTATCTTTTTTGATTTAGGATAGTTTAATTTCCTTTTATGTTCTATGCTTAAATATGTTCTTAAATGATTCAAATTATAGTTCCAACTTCTTGAATAAATTGCATTTGTCTAGGAATCCCTATAAGATGTTTTACTTGTATTTTCTTACATAGTTTGAGGTGCTTCTTTACTTGTTTTCCTAACTTTAATTTTTAGAATCTCCTAAGTTTGTTTAGAGTCTGTTTTAGTCCATCACTTCTTCATAAAATTCTTAGAAGTAGTCCTAAAATTTTATTCAACTTTTTTTAAGCTCTAAAGAATGAAAATTGAACTGCCTTAGCTTGTTTCTTATTGTTTGAGTTCCTCTTTTACTATTAGATCATTAGAAAAAAATATAGAACATTTTTCCTTAGTTTCTAGCTGTGTGCCAAGAGGTTTAGAAAACTTTTCTTCAGCTTTTAAGTTGAATCACTTGCTTGAACATGATACATGCACTTGCTAATTGATTTGGAGTTGAATTTGAGGCTAAGTTGTGAGTTGCTTACAAAATTAAGTAAAGAAAAATTAAATGTATCACCTATGATTTGAAAGTCGCAAAAAAAAAAAAAATCTGACAACAAAAGAAAAATAACATAGTCCAAATCACATACAAACCAAATATAAAAGAATAGGACAACTCACACTACATTCTACACTCCTAGATGCACTTGCTTGCTTTTAGTTGTCTTATAATTTGATTTGCATGTGAAACATCTTTGAGTGATATTTTTCTTCTTAATTCCAATGGAAAAGTACAACGTATGTGTTTTATATGTTTTTGAACCATATTTCTATTTTCTTTAATTACTTATTCTAGACCTATTCACGGGTTCTTTTTGAGTGTTTTCTGCTAAAATGGCCTTAATTTTTTGTTGATAATTTCTTTGAATTCTATCAATTTTGTCATCTATATTCTTTCATTTGAAATTAATCCAAATTTGAATTAGCTTTTATTGATTTTAGATATTTATTCTCCCAAAAGGCGATTTGTTGAGCATCTAAACTCTCAACATAAAAACTTGGTTTAGATACTTATTCTCTCAAAAGACGATTGGTTGAGCATCCAAGCTCTCAATATAAAAACTTGGTTAAGATATCTAGTCTCCCAAAAGGCGATTGGTTGATCATCAAGACTCCCATTATAAAAACTTGGTCGAGATACTCATGCTCCCAAAAGGCGATTGGTTGAGCATCTAGACTTCCGATATAAAATTTTGGTCGAGATATCTGTTCTTCCAAAAGGTGATTGGTGGAGCATCAAGACTCCCAATATAAAAGTTTGGTCGAGAAACTTCTTTTTCCGAATGATAAATAGCTAAGAAATTGAATTCAATCATAGTTTAATGGTTGATGTTATAGGTAACATTAATAGTTTGAAGTCGGATTATGTGAGGCTACATGAATAAAATAATTTTATGTTGAAGTAGATTGAACGGGTAGTAAAGCAAGTTAGATAAGCATATTAACAAGGATGTCAAACATACAAACGCTTAAACAAGGTAGGAAAATAAGCTATTCACATAAACTATTTGAGGATGCCAAATTATTACAACCGAATAATCAAAATATGGACACATGGAGTGGAATTGCCCACTAAAGGATTGGGGGCAATGTTACTTTCTTTGTCTTGATTTTTGGAGGATGATTATTTAGTCTTGGCTCATTTGGTAGTTTTTTGCTTTGAAGTATTGCCACCATTATGAAGATGACATTTGAGAGTGGGGCTTTGGGTCTCCTTGGAGTCAACAATGTTAATAGCAGAGACTTAGGGTTTAGTCTTTTCTTTCTCAGCCATTTCTATTTTGGTGAGTGATGACCATTGTATTCTCTGCATTAAAGGAAAATAAAAAACTTGCACATCAGGTATTTGCATTAGAAAATATAAGAAGTGACAGTACAATAAGGGAAATACCAATGTAGGCTTTAAGCTCTTGGGGGCGGTATTCAAACTTAATGAGTGGAGTGAATTTGTCTAATACAAGACAAATCCCTCTAAAATGTTGGGACTATTGATAGTAGGACGAATTTTTAGAAAGGTTCCCTTGAAGTATTTAAAAGAATATTGAAACAATGACAAAGGCTCTAGAAGATTGTTCACAAAGGCTCTAAAAGATCGAGAGGATAAATTGAATTAAAAAAAGTAAAAAAATAAAGTTCCCGATGTGGTTGATTCCAAATTGAGTGCATAGTATTTGGAAAGCCCTAATAAACACCCAACTTGTTGAATGTAATTGGATTGGAGCGACGTTCATTAAGGTCAAGATTTCTTTTTCTAAAATACTCAGAGGAAAATGTAACCTAATTTAGAGAACACATGTTTTTTACCCTTACATACAAGTTCTTCGGGCTTGCATATATATCAATGCCAATTTGGATTTCGTGACCAAATTTGCTAAGGGCTTAGGTATGGCAAAATATTCAAATTTTCGGACATAAGCATATTTAGTGGTTTCTTTAAGGATATCTAGTTTGGCCTAGGGATAAAGTGTTAAATAGTCCATCAAACGAAATTGCTAGTAAAGGAAAGCGTAAAAGAAATAAGCACCTGAATGAGATTGATAAAGAAGAGCGAAAACTCGAAAGGAAAAAGGAGAAGTAGCGCGAGAAGAGGTTTGAGTGATTTGAAGGCTCTGATGCAATAAATGAAGTGTTTTCTTTTGAAGAAGGGAAATATTATAATAATTAAGTGCACCTTGTTTTAATGTGAGCGACAAGCCAGTGAAATGTGATATTTGATGGGCATGTGTAGGAAAAAATGAAGTGTTATATATATTTGAAGCAGGAAATGACATTTTTAGCCTTATGCTCCTTTAGGCTAAAGCTAAGGGAGTTGTCTAGTGGTAGACCCAAAGTACTTTTAGCTGGTAGGCTCAATACAAATGGTTAAAGAAAAAAAGTGAGTAAATGTTAAGACGAAAGTTAATAATGAAGATACTTGAGAAACTAAGGGATCGAGTAATAAAGAATAAATATTAAAAAGCAATTTATGGTAATAAATAGGAGGTTTTCTAGAGTAAGGATCAAAGAAATTTAGATGGATTTACGAGAATAAGATAAAAAGGGATTATGACAGATTACACAATGTTTTTTGTTGATCGGTCTGAGTACTATTTTGGTGTAAAAATTACAGAAGAACAACAAAAATACTGAGTTATTAACTCTATTTTGCAAGATAGATACTCCTTGTGTCGAGTAACCGAGTATTTTTCGATATTTTAGCGAAATCTAATTTTAATGGATAGTCACGACCAAATTAATTAACAAATAATTACTACTCACTTGGTTAGAAACGGCCACGTTATACGCTAAGCACAGTGCTAAGATAGTAAGATGCACCTAAAACAGCTGGCAAATTAAGCCGACCAAGAAGCATCGTCGTTTATGGTTCTCTTTCCTTCGCCGGGCGATGCGTTGACATATGTCTTCTTATATAACGATATGGACTATTCCAAGAACCTTATTCCGGATTACGGTACACTTATTCACTCTACAAAATACGAATTCGCATCACCACCGATTCGTGAGCATTGGCAAAGCAATATTTTCGCTAATATGTGGTGCACGAAAACCCGGAGTTCTCGCAAAACTGAACCATGAACTGGTTCTGAGTTTGTCGGTAGAAGTAATGGAACCATTCATTGTGCTTGTGCTGTGTAATCAGCTTTTGGATCACCAGCAATGTTAATTGGTTGAATGATTTCAAAGTCTGATTGAGATTGAATCATCAAATTGGTGCAGAAAATAGAAAACGAGGTTTATTTTATTTATTTCAGGAATTTCATTGAAGATTTTTATTGGTGTATTTGTTTGAATTCATGAGAATTGAAGTGCACTCAATTGCTAATCACAAATTCAAGCAAAAATCGTCAGTTTAAATTGCTGGAATATGTTCAAATCCAATCAGTGCCTTTACTTTAGTTTTTTTTTTTTCCTTTAATTGAATTTTGAAAACAGATTGAATCGGTGGCTGCAACATAAACACACGATTTGAATAATTTGGTGGAGAAACTTTACATAGTGGGTCCTTTTGGTGATAATTGGAGAATCTGCATATGGTGGTCCCCACATATTTGCATAAAATCTCATACCAACATGGAGAATTGACTTGACACAGTTCAATTGAAATTGGGATGGATTTTTCACGTGAATTAAGAGAGAAACATGCCTTGATCGACAGTGGGATCCTCCGTTATGGAATCCTTTGATCTTTTTCTTAAAATCAAATTGTGTGAAGTAGCGAGGAACTGAAAATTGAAAATTCAGTGCATCAACCTTTGCACGTTCCAATGTTCGTGTGTTGGTGATTAATTTCTGTATAATACTTGTTTATCAATTTATTTTATTTTATTTTCAGTAATATTTTTAGTTTATTTTCAGTTAATAACTGTTTTTTTAATCCTTAATTTTCTTCACTATTAATTGTGAGAAATAATTTTTAGTTAGATAACTTTTTGGTTTACTTGTTTGGTTTTACAATTTTCTATTAATAATTTTAGATATATTATCTAGATTATGCTTATCTTTTAAAGTATTTTTCTTCTTGTCATCTTTTTAATTTTTTCATATTTTAATTTTATCTTTTTAACTTATTTATTGATTTTTCCTTTTTTCACTTGTGTTTAAATTTTTTATCTTTTTCTTAAAGTTTTTCGTTTGTTTTTATCTTTTGAGTTGAACTTGAATTTGTTACATATTTTATTATGAATGTAAAATTCTTAATGAGTTGATTGATAGTTCTTCAAAAAATTAAAAGAGAATTTGATTTAGAGTGCATAAACTTTTCAAGAGTGATACATAAGTGAATTTAGTGTAAACACTTAAAGATTTTGTGTATAGTTCTTAAAGATTGTGTGTATAGTTCTTAATTTATTTTCATGGATGATATTGCTTGTGAGGGTGTTTATCTTCTTTGTACGGTTGCAAATAGAATAATCAGTGCAGGAATGAGTTTCGATTGTGGTTGTTTTGGCCATTTTATTTCGATTTAAGACCCGAGACATATCAAGTTGAGGTAAAAAAAGGTTGACCTTTACGTCTCAATTATAAACTGAAGCATATTTATCCCTTAATGCATCAGTTCTAGAGGTAACTGATGCCTAAAAGGCACTAAAAAAATCAGAATGATCTTTCTACCTCGATTCTAGGGGCAACTAGCGTCAACTCTAGTGACAGCGATGCCACAACTATAGTGGTAGCGGTGGCACAACTACAGCAGTCTCCCTCCCTCTCACCACCGTCGACACAACAATGGTGGTCTTCGAGTGTAGCGACGACTACAATGTGATGCCACAATAACAGTAGTGGTGGCACCATGCGCAAATGCAAAGTGGCTGACTTGATGCAAGGAAGAAAACGCCAGACGTGATGCGAGGAAGACGACACACATGAGCAATGACGGACGCGCAGTGCAGTGGCTGGCTCAAGGGAGAAGAAAAAAAAATTTGTTGACAACACAAATTTATTTGGCTCAGGTTATCACAAAACCGGTGTAAATAACCAGTTTATGCCTCGGGTCCTCCACAACTGAGGCAAAACTCCTTTCGTTCAAATTTAAAAATTCAAAATAGCGGGAATGGTGAAAATTTTAAGAATCATTAGGCCTCGGGTGTGTGAGAACTAAGGTAGAAAGGTAGTCTCTGCCTCAGGTGTAAGAGTAACCAAGGCATAAAAGATTACATAAATTTTAAAATTGCCACTACTTGTGATATAATCACAGACAGTGAATTGTGCATTTTTTTTCACATTGTTGAAAAGTAGTGGCGATCGCCCAACGACATTAGCGCATGGCAGTATGTTTTTAGCGCCAAGCAATGGTGTAGTAGTAGCTTTTGACACCGCATTTTCCATATAGGTCCACGTGTTTTCATCAGGTCGTGATTAATGGCGCATCTTTAGGGGCTTAACTCATGTTTAGGTGCTTCTTTTCTTTTAAATCATGCATAGCCTTTGCTAAAAATAAGTGGGTTGCATTGTAAAAAACCATATTTGGAATTTACATGCAATAGTGCTTAATGTAATTTCTGGGTGCATGTGTGTGTGAGTTCATATTGGTTAGTAGTTCCAATAGAACTCTTCCACTTATCTCTTGTTTCATGAGTGGCATGGGGAAGAATGATTCCAATTTCTACATGGTTCTACATGGTTCCAATTCCTATACAACTTAATATTGTTCTTCTTAAACCCATACAACTCAATATTTTTCTTACCCTTGAACCTATACAATCAGTATTTTCTTGTGTAAAACCTCTCTCCTAGTTTGGCTTCCTTATTCACCAACTATTCTTCAATTTTATCAAAAAAATTCCATTTGGTATGCAACATGCTCATTTCATTCTAGCTTTTTTATTGGGGGTAGACTTTTTTGCTTCAGATTTGGTAGTGTTTGACATAAATTAATGCATTTACATCGGACTTAGAGATAGTGTCCAACAAAAGTTTATGTTGTATATTTTTCTTGTGATGTAAATTTACGTGCCTTGCAATAAAGGCGGACCTATCTCTGACATAAAATACCCAAAATAATTGGCATTGTGTTAGTGTATCTTGGAGTATGATTTGAGCTAGAATGAAATTTTTGCATTTTTGTTTAACTTTTGGTTTTGGGTATTATAATTGTTTTTTATTTTGTAGTACTAGGTCTTTATTGAGTTTTGTATATGCTTTTATTTTTCTTGAAATTAGATACTTCCATGATGCTATTTTTTTTTAATAAGTTTGTTAGATGTGTATTAGTAGTGTTTGGACCCATCACTACAAGGTCCTTAGTATATAAGGTCTTTTATAGACTTTTTTATTAAACATTTGATGATCCCTAATCCCTACCATGGATGGAGGCACATGTTTAGGAAAAATAAACATGTTTAGAAGGAAAATATCTTCATCATCTCCTTTTTATGAGGGTTTAATTTTTTGTTGACTTAAGTTTAGTTGACCTTATTTACTTGACTTGACTTGAATTGATTTATTGATCCTCTTATTTGGTTGTTTATTTTGTAGAATAAGTTAGGACCATCTTGGAGGAGGATAACACTATTTGGAGTGGAGAAGAGACTCAACCTTGGACCCACATATAGGAGGTGCATAAGGAGAAAGCATGGAGAGCAAGGATTGACCCTCCTTTATAGAAGGTCAAAAGCGCCACATAAGAACCTTGGTGGGCAAGCTAGGTCAGGCCCCACACACCTAAAAGAGTCTCCTTTTGACGACCTAATTTCTAGAAGCATTTCCCATGTAATTTGCTAGTTAGTCTTTAGCTTTGTGTTTTTTGCAAAGAGACTTCCTTCCACCATTTATAAAAGGGGCTCTTCTAGACTTGTAAAAGGATTGAATATTTTGGAGTTTATACACTTATATTTGATCACTTTGTGAGAGTGCACTCCTTGATAATGTCTTCTTTCTTTTGTATTATCTTGAATTTAGAACTCAAGTGACGACATACACCACTAATCTTGAGTATGGTGAGCCTTGTGCCCCCTCAAGTGGCGTGCCATCACCATTGAGTCCTCGCCCCTCTTCTCATCTTCCATCTTTTACCATCTTTCTTTTCTTTTGTTATTTTTATGTTCATTTCAATTTGGAACTTATGTGTTAGTTTGTGTCCTTGTTTTGTTTTCGTTAAGTGAACTTCTCATATTCTCTGGAGCTTTTGGAAGTAAACTTTCACATCTAGATAACCTTTTGGTTATCTTAATGTCCAGTGGGGATCTTCCTTGAATTTTTTTTAATCACCATAACACCATATTTGCTAATTCTAAAATGGGTCTTTATCATTGTTCATTTTAGAATTTGAATTGTTTTCTTAAAGTGAGAATTATATCTTAAGTTCATCATTGGAACTTTTGAACCCTATCTTTGAGTTTCCAATTTAAAGTGGTGGATATTTCTCTACTCATCAATTTTTATTTAATGTGACATCAAATAAAGTAGATTTGAGTTTCTTCATCTCTAATCCCTTCTACATTTTCTATTTTGGCAATCGTTGAATGGTTATTGTTTGAGACAATCTACATAAGGTTAGTTTTCCGTCAAAATATGTTGAAGAAGATAAGTTGTGCATTATTGTCATATTTGTAACATATATGTCTTGGACAATGAAATAAGATTTTGAAATATATTGACATTCAATCTTAATAAAAAGAAACACTCAACTTATTCTAATGTGCAAGTGTGTATTACCCTTTCCATGAATCATAATATATGCAATAATGATGACCCTTGTTCAATACATGATGTCATAACCACGTTCACATGTATCTTCTTTTCTATTACATTATTAAAATGACAATTTTAAAGTTTGTAACTAAAGTAACTAATGTATATGTTAAAAACATCACTAACATTAAGAAAATTTGTTATTTTATTATATAGTCTAGATTTTATGCTAGTTTTTTTATTTTTTTATTGTCTGAGTATTAAGAATACACTGATGTTAATATATTAAATTTCTTTTTAATATATTTTAAAACATTATAATTAGTGTCTATGAGAATATTTTTAAGAATCTAATTTGTTCTACCACTTAAAATGATAGTGTTCGATACAATTTTAATTAAATGAATACATGTGTAAATCAAAATGTAGTTTAGAATGCAATGTGACTAAATAAAATTTAAAACTTATCCTTATAATAAGCTTTTAATTTTATTTGTTGGTTTATATTTTAATGAACAAAACAACGCAACATAATGTGGTCTTTGGATGCTATGGCAATTAAATGTTAATATAATTGCATGCAATGATAGTAACCCAATTAGTGATATAAGTCCGACGATAGCAAAATAAAAAATTATTCCAACTAATATGAAGTCAAATGAAAATGAAACGACTGATTTGATGTGACTCATTTCTTAAAATAAAAATAAATAAATACTAACGCACAATTATAACTTTAATCTCTATATTAAGATACTTAAATTATGATAAGACAAGATTATGATTATTTTTTTATTAGAATTAAAAGTTTTAAAATGATAATTAATCCTATCAAAATTTATTTATGTGGCCATGTAAACAAATTTTGACAAGATTAGTTATTGAATAGAATAAATTTCATAAAATAAACAAAATTAAATATTATATAAAAATAAAAATTCATATATCTTAAAATTTTAAATTGAAATAATATATATATATATATATATATATATATATATATACATAATCTTTCGATCATCATAATTTATATAAAACATATATAAATCCAAAAGTTTCATATTTTTCTAGTCCATTCGTTCAAGCGAAATTGACTTCCAAAAATGATACAGTGAAATGTGGTTACTCATGACACATTAAATGGTTTCCGACTAATTTAGTGTTGGACATTTTAGTTTACATAGTTTTTTTATTTTAGTCATCCCTTTTCCCTTCCTTGAAGGATATTAAGTAGGGAAAATGTCGCCTTGAATAACTAGTTTCCAATGGTTTTCTATATAGTTATCTTCAACTTCAATCTTGCTCATTACAATTTCTCTTGTTTCTTTTTTATTAGTGAAGTATTTTCCTAGTCCATTTGCTTCAAGTGGAATTGATTTCTTATGAGTGAAAATGGTCAAATGAAAAACTGGTTACCAATGCCACATTAAATAGTTTCCTATTAATTCAGTACTGAATATTTTAAATTAATAATTTTTTTAACCGTTCCAGTTTTTACTTAATTCACTACCTGCTCCTTCAATCTTAATCATTATAATCTCCATTGTTTTTTTATCAGTTCAATAAGCATAAATTTCGATATAATCACAGGGATAATATGTGATAACCATTTTCTTACAAGCTATTTTTAAGTAATTAATTTTTGATATTTCTACAAACCGAATTGCAACGTGAAAAAATAAGTATACCGATGTTGATGTTAGGATTATTGTTAGCAAAGCAAAGCAACGTGATTGGTAGGCATATTATTGGAAGTACAAAACCATAGAGGTAACCATATATATATATATATATATATATATATATATATATATATATATATATATATATATATATATATATATATATATATATATATATATAAGTTTTAAGGGATACTTACTTCTTTTCATAAAATTGAATTTTTGTTTTCACGCAAAGAAATTAAAGATTTCATTTTTGTTGAATTACGATTAAATTGGTGTTTCCATCCTACCTTTTTATTAATTACTAACTTCGTAAATTTGAACCTTTACCATCTTGGTCATCTGAAGTCTTACTTGATTTATGAAAATGGATAAAACATCTCAAAATCAGCCTCAAGTGTATGAGTCTAGGAATTGAGTCTAAATTCATCCTTTTACTAGTTGATATTTTATTAAAAAAACATTATTGTAGAAGAGAGAAGACATATTTTGTGAGTGGATCGGTTATTATTTGTTAACTACTTTTTCCTATAAATTAAATATTAACTTCCAGGATCAAAATAATTATTTTCTTATATCAGTACTCTTTTTTCACATTATGTCAAGAAAGTTCTTTAAATTTTGTCTTTGTTCAAAGACACTGAATTTCTTGCCAAAAAAAAATCATTACTAAATAAAATAGTTATGTCTTAATGCTGTATAATGTGTAACGTCCCAATAAAACTGGATAACCTCAGATCGAATAAAACGCCACATACATGAATATTTAGAGACTTTAAAGTTTGGAGTATGAAGGTACACAGAACACCAAACATCCCCCTTTACATAGAAAGAGGTCTCACACGACCCAAAACAAAGTACACAGGTGATAATAATAGTTCTAGGCCTTGTATAGACAAGACCATCATAACTAATGAAACTCCTTCCGCGATGGGTCCCACAGTGGGCCCAATATCTGTCTATAACCATCAAGCTGCTGCATCTCTACTATCATTGCCACTGCTAGGGGCTCTCACATCTGCTCACATCAATAAAATTGATGATCATCGCAAAGGAGGAAAACCACACACAATCATACAAACCAGCGAAAGGGTAAGCTAGAGCACAAGATAATTACATCATAACACACAAAGTCAAATCACATAGTCAAGCATAGATAATGGAAAACCACACAGGAGATACCGAACCACTACCATCCCAAAACTAGACAATCCGGATACGTGTAATGAGGCACCACCATAAAACAGTGGAATTATGTCCTAGCAGTGAGGCGTCACCACGAAGCCTTCGCGAAATTACACCCTTACAAGAGGCACCACCACGTGGCCTTCGCAGAATTACGTCCCAGCCATGAGGCACCACCACATTATCTTCGTGGAATTACGTCCTGTTGTGTCGGCACCACCATGAACTCTCACCTCGAGGTTTGTAGGATTAAGTCCAATAGATGAGGCACCACCGTGGACTCTCCCTAGGAGGGTCCAAGGAATTACATCCATTAAGTGGGGCACCACCATAAGCTCTCCCTACAAGAGCCTTGGGATTACGTCCTACTCACGCTTTTTACGTGTTTCACCAATCAATTAGAAAGTTTCCATAATACCAACATCATGCATAAACAACAATTAATGTATTTCATGCTTCCCAATTTATACAACAAGCAACCATACCAGTGGGCCATTCACACCTTAGCACAAAAGCTGCCCTAGTGTCGCTCAGGCTAGAAGGCCTCGCTCAGGCGAGAGATCCTCTCGCTCAAGCGAGCTCCTCCTCGCCTAGGCGAGAGCTCGAGCATTTGAACAGCGGCCCCTGCGGATTCTCGCTCACGCGAGTCCATTCTCGCCTAGGCGAGATCACGCTTCGCTCAAAATGAAAACTAGTCGCATGGGCGACAGTTTGCACACAAAAGCCTGGGCGAGCCTCTGTTAGTCTTGCTTGGGCAAGGCACGCTCGCTTGGGCGAGAAAAACAGTGCCCATCACTGCACACACGAGAAAACACAGCATGCAACATCAACAGAAATCATGTATTCACCACTATCACACAATCAACCATGAGCATACATCACGCATATGATTCAGACCCAGAAGCATACAAAAATTACAGGCAACTATAAGCTCAAGCTTCCCTTACTTGGAAAGGGTTTAGCAAACAACTTCGGTACCTGACTCAATGAACCCAACAGCTTCAAAAACGGACTCAAGAGCTGTGAATAAAGACACAAAAATAGCAAGGTTGTTACAGTAAGCCTAGCAGAACCATGAGAACCAACTTAAAACGCGAAGAGCACGGTTCAAGAACAACTTATGTGACAGGAGAACGAGGTTTGGCTAGCTTGAAAGGGGCGTAGGATCAAACCCTAGCAGAGCTTCTGGGGAGAGGTTAGGGACTTGACGGCTGCGCTTTCTGCGAATGAAGAGAAAAGATTAAGCTAAGGCAGACTTAGGGTATGGTTCCCCTTTTTGGGCCAGCCCTAGGCCCAACCAACTTTGGAGCAGCCCTTAAGGATTTAGGCAGAAAATAAATGGACCTTACATAATGGGTAAAAGAAATAAGCACATAAATTATGTGATAACTATTTTCTTGCCAGCTATTTTCAAGTAACTAATTTTTATTTTTATTTTTTACAAATTGAATTCATAAAGTTCAAGGAGATACAATTAATATAGAAAAATACCAATAAATCAAGATCCATTGGACATTCAATTCGATATATTAAACAAAACATTCAATATATTCTTTTTACTCTACATTTCATATTCTTTTATCTTCTTCTTTGTCATAATCTTCATCAACAACCTACAACAAATAAAATATAAAGTGTCATCTTATAAGTTCTACAACATCAAACATGGATAAATCGTACAATAAAAAATTAGAGAAAATGTCTTTATTATTTTTAATTATCCAGAATCATTTATTTTTAATTATCCAAAATCATTTATGCATAACTAAAATATCATGTCTTATAAAAATATGGAAATAAATTAGAAAGCAAATATCTTAAAAAGCAAGTTAATAAAATAAATAAATCCACCTAATTATGAATTTATCTAAATTGATTAATTCAGATTTGTTACTCTTATCCATCATCGATATTTTCCATGATGTATAAACAGTAGAAGAGACCGCTACAAAACATTAGACTTGAACTGAATTTTCCAAGAGTGTGAAAAACTCTTGCAAATTTAAATAGAAAAATGATATAATGACATCCAAAAAATATAACTTATCTCACAACCTTACGTGGTAGTAAAAATTTTATTTTATTTTTTTAAATAAACCATAAATTTAAACAAAAACTTGATTTTAAATTCATCTTCAATTATATCTTTTTCAATTCGTTTTCTTCTTCCTCAACTTACACACTTCATTTGGTGTAGGTTGAGAAGAAGACAGAAATTTGGAGAAGATGCACATATGGATTAAAAATCAAACTTTTGTTTAAATTTAGAGTTTATTTAAGAAAATAAAATAAAATGCTCAACCACGTAGGATTATGAGAGAGGATGTCAATATATATTTTCCATTTAAATATCCTGTCCATTTCTTTACCCTTTAAAATTACAGAAATACCCATAAAATTGACACCGTGTCAGAGGAGTGTCCTGCACTTTTCTGGTGTCAATATAGCACGTGTCAATATAGCACTACTCTTCTATATTTGCGTGGCCCTCACTCTCTAAGCATGTGTATATAAGGACACAGCATCTGGTGAAGGAATCCATTTTTAAGCACAGAAGCTACCTTCACTCCCACCATGGTTCTCCAACGCATTCTCCTCGTCACGTTCCCTTCACAAGGTCACATAAACCCTGCTCTTCAGTTCGCCAAGCGACTCATTTCCATGGGCGCACATGTCACTCTTCTCGTTACTCTCCACCTCTACCGTCGCATTACCAAAAAAATCACCATCCCCGGCCTCTACGTCCTCCCCTTCTCCGACGGCTTCGACGCCGGCTTCTTCCCTGTCAACAACACCGCCGCAGATTACCACCTCTACTTGTCCGAGCTCCAGCGCCGCTCCTCGGATTTCGTGTCAGAACTCATAGTCTCCACCACCGCCGAGGGAAACCCTTTCACGCAAGTAGTCTACACCCTCCTCGTTCCCTGGGTGGCTGACGTGGCACGAAGCTTCAATCTTCCCACTGCGTTGCTCTGGATCGAAACCGCCACGGTGCTGGACATTCTCTACTACTACTTTCACGGCTACGCTGATTACATCAACGAAGAAACCATGGCTGAAGCTTCGTGTTCCATAACGCTTCCAGGGTTACCGTTTTCTCTTTCCCAGCGAGATATACCTTCGTTTTTGTTGCAGTGGAAACCGACCATGTTGTCTTTTACTTTCCCAGCGTTTGAGGAACAGATTCTGCAGCTTGACCGAGAAATAAACCCGACAGTGCTGGTGAACACGTTTGAAGCATTGGAATCCGCGGCGCTGAGGGCCGTTGATGGGATCAACATGATTCCCATAGGGCCGTTGATTCCTTCTGCTTTCTTAGACGGGAGAGACCCTAGTGATTCTTGCTTCGGTGGAGACATTTTCCCTTTGTCAAATGATTATGTTACGTGGCTTGATTCGAAGGAGGAGAAGTCGGTGGTTTACGTGTCCTTTGGGAGCTATCTAGAGCTAAGTAAACGACAAATGGAGGAAATTGCACGAGCGTTATTTGATTGTGGACGTCCATTCTTGTGGGTCATAAGAGGAAAGGAGAATGAAGAAGAGGTATTGGAATTGGGAATGGAATTGGAAAAAAAGGGGAAGATAGTGACGTGGTGCTCTCAAGTGGAGGTTCTGTCACATGGTTCTGTGGGTTGTTTTGTGACGCACTGTGGGTGGAATTCGACGATGGAAAGCCTTGTTTCTGGGGTTCCAATGGTGGCGTTTCCGCAGTGGACAGATCAGATGACTAATGCAAAGCTTGTAGAAGATGTGTGGAAGATTGGGGTGAGGGTGGACCATGATGTTAATGAAGATGGGATTGTGGAAGGGAAGAAGATTAAGAGATGTTTGGATGTGGTTATGGGGAGTGGAGACAAAGCTTGTGAGTTGAGAAAGAATTCACAGAAATGGATGGGTTTGGCTAGGGACGCTGCCATGGAAGGTGGCTCTTCGGAAAACAACCTCAGGGCTTTTGTTCATCATGTCGGAGATAAATTTACGCATACTCAGGTCACTCCAAACTGACTGGGTGTCTTCTAATGCGTTATGCATAAGGGTTAAGTTTGAAAGATAAAATGTTTGATTAATGAATAAAACCCTACCAAAAATATCATTTACTTTACAATTTCGCTTAATTAATTAGAAATTTAAAATTTTATTTATCTTCACGCTTCATTTTAGTTTCTATATTTAATTTCAATATTTATTAAACAAGTGTAATTTGGATGCGTCTATTAAATTCATTTTAACTTTGAAAAGGTGTTACTTGTTAAAATATTTTTTTTTCTTCCTCCACCATATAGTTGAAAAAACAAAATTCAAGTTTTAAATTATCAAGTACAATTAAAAACACAAACTTTAAATTTTAAAGTTAGTTATCTAATTTTATTTGAAATTGCACAAATAGGATTATATTTTTGTGCGATGTTTTATTTTCTAGGAAATATGCAAAATGAATATTTTATGGGAGATGGAGAGAGTGGTGGAAGGTGGAGAAAAGTGGAAGAAAAAAAAGAAAAGAAATTAGGATAATGATATTTTGACTACTAAATTTTGATAATTTTATCTTATAATATGATGTGTCATCTTTTAAGTGATTTTGGAAGATTGAAAATGAACAAAATAAAAAATGAAAAACCACTTAAAAAATAACACCTAAAGTTGTAAGAAAAAGTTGTCAAAATTTAGTAGTCAAAAGATAATTTTCCAAAAAATTACTACAAGTTCCAAGATAGAGAATGAATCAAAATTTTGATATGTAACACTTCTAAACTATATTAACAATAATTGAACAGAATGATCAAATTAACTCTATTTAATATTAGAATTCAATATAGTAAAAGAAAATATAAAGACCAAATGAATCATAAACCTAGAATTTTATATTTCACTAGTTAAAATAAATATGAAATAAAATAATAATAATTATGCTGTTAAATAGAAATATAAAAATATATAATATAGTCTAAAACCCTAAATGGAATAGTATTTATAGAATAAAGCATCCTTACATACGAGCATGCGAAGCTTTCGTTACTCTTTTTCTTAGGCTTTTATTCTATTTTCCACTTTAGGTGGTGGATAGAATGGACGAGAATAAAATCCAAAGCTTTAAAAACACGTAGCTGGTTTTTCAATTTATTTATTCTCTGTTTCTTTCAACAAAACTAACATACTACTCTAAAAAAGGTGTTACGGTGGTACAACTTTGGACGGAATGATAAGACTTGTCGTATGTCGTTGTCGTGTTGTTTTTTTTTTTTATTGAAAAATAATTTTTTACTGAATTTTGACAATTTTCTCTTACAATATTAAGTGTTAATTTTTTATTTTTAATTGATTTTTATTTATTTTTTTTCGATATTTCAAAACCACTTAAGAAATAATACCTTATATTGTAAAAGAAAATTGTCAAAATTTAGTAGTCAAAATATCATTGGATTTTTTTATTTTATTTCTCCCAAACTACATTACCTTCCTTCACTTCTTTCTTCCACCATGAAGTTGAAAAAAATATTGAGATTCTAAATTATCATAACATAAGTGTAATTAAGAAAACAAATTTAAAATTTTAAAGTTTGTGATCTTGCTATAATGCTATGTTGTGTTGTAGGGAGTACCTCTACCACCACCACATGCACATGCGAACCCCACCACTAATTGCAGCCACAAAGACAACCTATAAAAGAGAAGCAGCAGCTGCAACAAAGTCCAAAATGAGAACCGGTTTTCATGCACATCCAGCCATCACAAACTTTGAAAAAAAATGAATCTTACCTCACCAACACACCAATGTAGCTGCACACACAAACCAATCACACGAACAAGCACAGGCGCAAAACCAATCTTCATAGAGCAATACTCAGTGGACCACACGTTCTCGCATATGAACAAGAACCCAACTTCTGCATATTCAGCCCTTTCTAATGGCATATTAAATTATGCAGCTAACCCCTCCATGCTCAAAAACTCAAGTTCTGCATCACGAATCTACACTGTGGCGCATGGGTTCAGAACCTCATCAGGAATCTGTACTGTTTGTCATCAGGAATCTCGGCATGCATGAGTGCAAAAGTATTGGTTTTTTGACAAAGATGTAGTTGAAAAAGTTGACAAAGTTACCAGATAACGTAACTTTTTTTATTTTTTAATGAAAGTTAAGATAATAAAATAATAAAATTTTAGGATTTTTTTACGAAAAATAGTTATTTGTCAAAAAAACTTTGTCGATGTATCATCTCCTTTTTTAATGAGTAGGATGTCAATAACAGATATAATAGTAGTTCTTTTGATTAAACTAGTGTATATCCGTGCTTACGCACGGGTGGTGTGTTTTTTCTTTTCCTTTTAATTTTGTATTTGTAAAATAAATAAATATTAGTTATATTTTGAGTAAATGATTATTTTATATATGTTATTATACAATATTAGTTATATTAGTTATATTTTGTGTTTGTTGTTGTAATTTTTTTCGGTGATGTAGTTATTGTTTTGCTTTCACGTTGTTTTGTGGTGCAGTCCTTTCTCACATGGTTAAGGTTTGGTGCAGTGCTTTTCTTCAATAGTATATACTTTTATATCGTGTTAGGTGGTTGAGGGCTCAGGGGTGCAACCAAAAAGCTGAACCATGGTCATAGTTGTAATAGGGCCGTGGGAATAAGTCATGGGTTTACTCATGTTGGGGTTTGAATATATTCATTCTATGGTGTTAGTTAGCTTTTTGATAAGTTTTTGGTATTTTTTTTCACTTTAAATGTTAGGCATTAGTAGTAGAAATGGTCCATTTACCTTTCTGGTTCACTCTTTAAACTTGGTTGCAGGCCATAGAATTTTGGTTTCTTTCCATTAGTATGTAATACATTGTAATTTGGTGGGTTCACGTCATATTGTAATAAAAAATTATCTAAAAAATTATCAAAATTTAGTTGTTTAAATATTGCATAAACTTTTATTTCTTATGTAAGTTTTTTTTAAGTTTTTTTTAAGTTGAATGAGATGATGTTTCCTTTCCTTCGTGATGCAAGCACGTGTTTCATGGCTAATCAGTGCATGAGTTAGGTTGTTATAGATATATGTGTGTTAAAACAATTAAGGCTTGGATGGGACATGTCACATGTGGTGGGGTCGGCGTGTTCTTTATTTTTTCCTCGGTGACTGCTTTACTTCGGATTTAGCTTATATTTTAGATTTAATTATTAGGATGATATTCATTTTAATATATGAAATTTGTTTTTTAAAAAATATTAATTACATTTTAATTTTTGAAAAAAAATTTTATTTATGTTTTTTTCAGATGGAGTTGACTAATGTCATTAGTCAACATACCACGTGTCAGTATGTGTTTTTTTTTTTTTAATTTTTTTTTTTTTTTTTTTAATTTTTTTTTAATTTTTTGAAAAAAAAAATGTCACATGTCAGGTCCTTGTGTGTGACACGTGACATTGCAATACCACATCAGTATCAAATGTTATTGTCTTAATTTTGATTTAGTCCCTATAGATGTCTTTTTGTTTCAATTTAATACCTACTTATGTGTATCTAATTCAATTTTGTCTCAAATTTTTTAATAAGTAAAATATTTTTCTAATCCACTTTTTATAAGATTAAAACTAATGAAGTATAAATATTTTTACAAAATTAAGTACTAATATTTATATTGTTTCTCTCAATTTCAGACCAAGTTTATTATTTGTATAAATATTTTACTAATATTTTTTTATTAAAAATGACTTTTTAACATATTACTTTATTAATTACTTTTTTATTAAGTACTTATGTTTTGTTAATTATTATTTTTTTTCCAAAATAGAACAATATGGTCTCTTACTAATTTTAAACCAAAATTTCTATTTGTCTGAATGTTATACTAATTTTTTTATTAAAAATGACTTAATAAAATGACTTTTACCACTAAATTTTAATATAAATATCAAATACTTGATTTTTGTAAAAAAATTATACTTAATTAATTTTAATTTTATAAAAAATAGATTTTAATTACTAAAAAAAATTAGGTCAAGATTGAATGAGATACATATAAGTAGGTACTAAATTGAAACAAAAAGACATATATGGGGATTAAATCGAAATCAACACAATGACATCCGATAGTGACACTAACACATGGCATTGCAATGCCACGTGTCACACACAGGGACCTGCCACGTGGCATTTTTATTTTTATTTTCAAAAAAAATTTAAAAATTTTAAAAAAAAATTAAAAAAAATTAGATAAAAATTCAAAAAAATCATAGACTAACACGTGACACGTTGACTAACGGCGTTAATCAACTCCATCTGAAAGGGACCTAAAAGCACTTTTTCAAAAGTTGGAATGCAATTGACACTTTTTTAAAAGCGGGTACCAAATTGACACATTTGTACTAAAGTGAGTATCATTCGAGTAATTAAACCTATATTTTACTAATGGCATATTGTGGTATTTGGGAGAGGCCTACAGTGGTAAGAAAAGGTAATTGTGTCATTTTTAAAAAAAAAATTGTGAGTGAATGTTTTTGTTTGGTTAAGCATCTAAGGTATTAAAACTTTATAGATTTAATGAAACAAATCACGTTAAAAGTTTGGTTGGTGTAATTTCTTTTTGAATGGTATTTTAGAGTAAGGCTCGCGGATTGAAAGAAAAACATATAAGAAATTAATGAGCAGTGCAATCAGAGTGTAACTTTTAGACCTTTAAATGAAGGTGATAAAACATGGGTTTTTTTGGGACATTTTAGTTCGGTGCAGTCACATGTTTGATATTTTACTTTATAGCTCTTGATGCATGTTATAGGTTTGTTAGTTGAGTATTATTTAATAATGTTTTATTTTGTTTGGTTTTATTTATATATCATTAATTATGGTTAGCTTATTCTTATTGGTTTGTCTGTTGTTTGTGTGTGTGTGCGATGATCGTATGGCGCGTGTGTTATACGGGAGCAGATGATATTACAAATGATTCTGACGTGGAGTAGACGGATGAGAGAAAGGGGTGAACTCGGGATTTATGTTCATTTTTATTAAGTTGTTAAATTATGTATTAAAGATAGCTTCAATTGGTAGTAATAGTTGTGTAAATAAATGATCTAATTATGTTGTGACAGTCAAAGCTATAATGGTCTAATTATGTCCATCATTTTGTCATTGGTGTAAAATATTACCAAATTCTTTAACATGTTATTATTATTTATCATTAAGGAAACCTCAAAAACTTATTAACCGAGATTCATAATTAGCCATATTTTCACTTGCATATAATTGTCTCTCATAACTATGTAGATAACCATGTATAAAGTCACGAAATGGGTTGCTTCCCAAGATAACAAGCTTTTAGAGGTTTGTTTTACTTCCTGAACAATATAATTAACTACCTTATTATATTAGCACAACATTTTGAGTTGATATAATGAAACTCTAAATGATAGGTTGTTGCTATAAATAACTAAACTAGTTAAAGTTTAACCCATTGAAGTTCTTGATATACGAGCATATGAAGTGAAGGAAATTACTAATAACTTTTTTCAAGATGCTATGATTAGAGAGAGAGATCCTATTGGATGAAAGGAAATGAATATATAGGTGAATTCATATTTAATTGTTCACTCCTCTATATTCATGAGATACAACATCCATATCATGTACTAATAATCTGTGTGTATATATTACCACATCATTTTCTAAAGAATTTATAGCATACATACACCATAGTCATTCAATATACTTATAAAACCAACATCATGTGTAATTTCTCACCTTATGAGGAGCCTACATGTTTCTTTTCTTGAATGTGGAAGGAGATTGAACATGCTCTACTAGAGGTAGTTATCAACAATCCTAATATTTTTGCGTTTGAATACCATTTTGCTATTGATTTTCTTATTTGTCAAGTTTGTTATTTCTAGGATTATACTACTTTTCCTTATATAATGTGATGGAAGTTGTGGTATATTTGAAAATTTAAAGTTTTGGAGGGTTTTTTTTTTTCTTTTGAATTTTTCATATCCAGATTTGACCTTTAGAGCATTTTGAATGTTTTGAATCTTAACAAAAATTTAACATCAATTTAACGAAAATGACCAAATTGAATCATTTTATAAAATTAGAAGACTAAATTGAACCAAATAAAAACTAGGGATCTAATTGAATTTTTTATAAGAATTAGAGGACTAAAAGAGTATTTTAACCCTATCTATATTTGAATGTGCTTCTATTTACAAAGTTTAACATAAACTTCATATTGTTTTTTATCTTGTACGGGATAACATTTCCTAACATGCATACATTTTACTTTATCAACGATTCGTTCATACAAATTTCATTTTAACACAATTTATAACTCAAAACTCTAATTCTAAATTTTAATCATATATTTACAGCACATCACTAATGAATTATTATGTCAATTTTATAATTTTGCACAAACAAATCCATATCCAAATCTTATTTTTGAATCTTAATATTACAATTGAAATAATAATAATAATAATATCTCTGATTTCATATGTCAATACTTTTCAAGATATCTATGTCTTACAAGTTATCTATATGTAAATGTGTTTGTAATTACCAATTATAACATCAACTCAACTCCGTATTATTTTTATGTCGTATGAGATCATTTTTCACAATATGCATACATTTTACTTTATCAACAACCCGTGCATACACATTTCATTTTAATATAATTTATAACTTAAAACTCTAATTATAAATTTTAATAATATATTTATTACACATCATTAATCAATTTTTATGTCAATTTTATAATTTAGCACAAACAAAATTCAGATTCAAATGTTATTTTTGAATCTTAATATTACCATTGAAAAAAATTATTAATATTTTTGACTTATTGCAATACCTTTATTTATTTATTTATATATATATATATATATACTACAAAAAAGATTAATTTTAATGGAGATTTATTAACGGAGGTTATAAAACCTCCGGTAATTTTTACACATAGTGAAGCTTTTCTAAACCTTTGATAAATACTAGAGGTTTTATGATGAACCCCAGGAAAAATTCCCTCCACATTTTTTTTCCATATCCTTTTTATATATTTTTTTAAAAACCCTTTTATCATTTCTTACGTTCGAAAAAACGGACACAGACACAATATACCAACGTTCGAAAAACTCACCTAATTCACTTTGTTCGTACGTTCAAAATCCACTTTCCTCAAACTTCACCTGGCTACGTTTTCCTCAATCTCACTCTCAATCTCAATCTCAATAAAACCAGTTGCATTTGCAGTTGCTTCCTTGCTTCCGAAGGATTTGCTCACGATTTCGTTCAAATTGCACCTTGCTTCCAAACGGTAATGGTGTTCCCTTTCTTTTCTTTAGGTTTTCAAATTTTTTCATTTTGTGGTTAAATTCTGACTTTGAAATCCTTAATGCTTGTTTTTGTTCAGAGATTCAATTATAGGTGCCGCGTTTTCTGAAATCCAAAGTGTGTCTTTGTTGCTCGTTCAGTAGCTTTGCATCTCCAAAGGTGGTCGACATCTTTGTTCCTGAAAGCAAACTGTGCTTAAGAAACAACACAGTGCTCATGCTTATCAAAATTCAGAGTTGGCTACATCAGCCAAAGGTATGGAGATTTGTGTGTTTTTCTTCCTCTATTGTTGGACTTGTCTGTTATGCCTTCAACTTCTTTTTCAATCGTTTAATTGGAAATTGGAGTTGGTGGAAGTTCTTTCTTTACATTAGTTTCTTAATCTCCCTTTCCACCTTGTTTGCAAAGACATGGGAGTACTTCAATTCTCGCTGTTTGGAAGCTCACATAGCGTTTTCTACTTTGTTGGTCACCACTGTATACTCTTTTTTCCTTGATAAATATGTGAAAGAGAAACCAAATGTATATAGTCTTGTTTCGAGTGTTGCATTTGTTATCATGTCTCTAGGCTTGTCTAGGCTGAGTCATTTAGGATTTAAGGTTGATCTTCTGTACTTTTTTTGTGAACTTTTGACTGTACAACTCATGAAAATAAAATTATGGTTAGTCATTGTTGGAGGAGCTTTCAATTATTCCCTCATCCTTCTTCGTTCCAATTTGGATCATCAAACAAGAAGTAGGTATTACACACTATTTTGTATTTTAATGTTGAGTTAAAATTGGGTTAATTTAGTTTTCAAATGTACACATAAGGTAACTAAAGGTAAGCCATTAGGACTAAGGTATTGAACTTTGATATGGAATATTCTCTGGATGAACACCAATATATATCCTTCTAGGAAACATCACATGTTGGAACCAAATACAAATGTAATTTGTCATTGTGTTGTGTGAACATCCTTTTTACCGTAATTCCAAAGCAAGAGATGAGTTATAAGCAAATCCCTGTTTTTGTGTATCTATTACAAATTGGTAATGGGTCCTGACTTTATGTTTGAATGCTAGATGCAATCATGGGTTTTTATTTTTGTATTACGAATACTCTGATGAAAGAAGCCACATGAATTAGTTTAGACTCTAGGATTGACAAACTTGATGGCATATGTTCCACAACAATGTTATTTTACATGTTACTAGTCTCCTAGTTACTATGATTTTCCAAGACAGAAACATGTTTAATTAGGATTATAATATATAAAGGAATTTAAGCCTGAGGGTTATCAGAAAGATTGATTAAAAACAATTGAAGTTTTTCATCTATTTTCTATTCATTGTGGTTAGAAGAATGTCCCTATTTAGGCTGGCTTCAAATCCCTTTAAACCCATCAACTACTTTTGTATCACTCTCGAGTTATACTATTTAGTATAGCTATAAGGATACAGAAGAAAAAATAATGTCATGTGCAGTTCTAATCCTACTTAAATTATATGATCTGA
>Ga0214542_1001078_pt1 | contig 54585 bp, 29 predicted proteins | sample CNSS1metaG_FD_160096 | JGI IMG/M metagenome (GOLD analysis project Ga0214542, IMG submission 160096) | Root nodule microbial communities from cowpea collected in UCLA plant growth center, Los Angeles, California, USA - CNSS1 | ecosystem: Host-associated > Plants > Roots > Nodule | place: USA... | reverse complement strand
ATAGCTTATCACACAACAACACTTTCATTCCAGTCCCATTCAAGCATACATACTAAGCATGGCCACATACTATGAGCAAAGAAAATAATTAACACAGTATGGAGTCACATCAGCCAACACAACAGCCTCTGTCACGAATTCTCGCCCAAACTGAAGGTCCTCGCCCAGGCATAAGGGTTACTCTCGCTCAGGCGACCCCTTCTCGCCTAGGCGAGAGTTCAACAGTGGCCACTGCAAGAATTTCATCGAATTCTCGCTCAGGCGACAGCGTCTCACTTAGGCGAGACTGTACCTCGCTCAAAAACAATGCCAGTCGCCTAGGCTACCACTCGAGGTGAAATTCAGGGGTGAGTCCTTGTTATTCTCGCTTAGGCGAGGGCTACCCGCTTGGGCGAGATTTGCAGTTTTCTCACCTGTTAGCACATGCATTTTCTCATTCAATCAAACACACACACCCAACAACCAACTTCATACATCCGACAACAAGGTTCAAGCACCAAAGACACAAGAGCAGTCCAGTAATACACGAAATACTTTAAAGAAAATGAAAACCTCAGCTTCCCTTACCTTTTTGGACGCTAAAAGAAACAAGCCCACAACTAAGGAGGACTAGAGCTTCAAGAACTACAGTAGCGAGCTGCAACACGAAAACTGGGACAACACATGGCATAAAGTTAAACCCTACGCCAACCCATGTATCCAAATAGTGAGGAATAAGAGGGAAGTGCTTGGAGACCCTAAGAGTTACTTACTTGAAAACGAAAGGATTCCAGCTAGCTCAAGGAGAAAGTTCACTGTGCCCTAGCAGAGTTCTCAAGTCTCAGCAGAGAGAGATGGAAGAGGAACTGATTTTTCTGAAAAGGTGAAAAGTGAGAGTGTGAGAGCTAGGCAGGGGTTGGAGTCCTTTCCATGGGCTGACCTTGGGCTTGCGAAAAGGCCAGACCCAAATTCGTAAGAGCTGAAAAGAAATGGGACTTATAAAAATGATAATTTTAAAATTAATAAAAGTTGAAATTGATTGGATTCAATTTTTTTAAGTTGTCTAAAATTTCACATTTGACATTTGCAAATGAAAAATAAAATAAATAAATGTTAAAAAGGTTAACTATTTTATTAGAAGAAAAAAAAAGTTAAATTAAAAAAGACACACCTAATACAACATTAGTAAATAATGTGTTGATTTTTGTTAAAAAAAATAATTATACAAGTCTCCAAGTCTATTTAACTTGCTTTAAATTATTAATTTTCTAAAACCAACATCTAAATAAAAACAGAGAATGAATTTTAATTAAAAGTTAACTTAACATAATCTAAAATGAGCTTTAAAAAATTTATATCGACTAGTCAGTCTTTGAAAAATATTATATTTAATGAATATAACAAATAAAAAAACTGATTATTTAAAGAAATAAGTTTTTTAAAGACTTTTGTCAAGAATTATCATTTTAAGTAACATTAATCCAACTAAAAATTAACTTTACTAAACTAATAGTTCTAATAAATTTTTTTTAATTTAAAAGCTTAATAACTGGTTGTAAAATAATACTATGACTTAGAGACTATATTGTGTAAGGCTCATGATATATCTATTTCAAAGATGATCTTGATACCTCTAGTTCAAGATGATCCTGATATATTTAGGCCAAAATAATTCTGACACATTTGGATCAGGACAACCTACCAATTGTGTAAAGTCTAATACATCTAGGTCAAGATGTTCATGACACGTTTGGACAACCTTCATAGTGCAACAGCAACAAAAACGATACTTATCACACAGAGTGAGTACATCTCGGCCTAAGAGCGAGTACATCTCGACCTAGCCTAAGAGAGGTATATCAAATAGCATGTAATAACTATAGTAATTACAATAACGCATTAACTTAGGACATTGCAATAGTTACAATGAGACATTCATTAGCATTTATAGAAGAATAAGAAGAATCTCTGTGTTACTCGAGGTAACTAGCAAAAAAACAAGTATATAAAGGTAATTCAAGCTATAGGTAAAATCTATGTAAACTCAATCTTGTGCTTGTTATGCTTGCATACTATGCTTCACCTAACTTGAGCGTCAGAGCATTTGTAGGTACTTGCTCCCCATGGTGCATTATATCAAACTTGGCGAGAATCCAAGCATTACTCGAGGTAATTAGTAAAAGACAAGTGTATAAAGGTAAAATTTATGTAAACTCAATCTTGTGCTTGTTATACTTGCATATTTCGCTTCAATTGACTTGAGTGTCAGATCACTTGCAGGTACCAACTCCCCGTGGTGTATTATATTAGACTTGGAGAGGAGACATCTCAATCTTGAAGATAGAGCATATCTAGAGATGGCAAAAATACATGTGCTTCCACAAATAAAATCCGCGTAGGTTAGTTGATACTCGCATATATTTATTACCTATGGGGTAACGGGGCGTGGATATTTTAATACCCGTTTATAGAGAGATTGAGTGCAAGTATCATACTATCTGTACCCATAAGTACTTGTTATCCGTAACAAATTATAATTAAAATTTAATTTATGTTTTATTAACCTAAATTTAATTAAAATTATATTTTGTTAGATTAAATTTAATTAAAATTAAAATTTAATTTATATATATATATATATATATATATATATATATTTGTAATTTTATTTGAAAAATTTATAAAATATCTTTTTTGTTTAAATATTTGTGAGTATCTATGAGCATCCACGAGTATTTTTTAACCAAATATTCAACAGGTAAACAAACATGTTGCTTTTTGTTGTGAGTAACCACTATCCGTGACTGATCCAACTCGTTATCGTTTCTAAACATATAATATATCTTGGTAAGCAGTATATGAATAATATAGCCGGACAATTTAATTACATATATGAATAAAGAATAATTATTCTGTATTTTTTTCTAAACTTGTTTAGATAGACAATATACAAAGTGAAATAATTCAAATAATCCATTCTTTTGAACAGTTCCAATCTTAACATTTAAATATTGGTTTCGTAAATAAAATATGTGTTTAATATATTTATATGCTTTATCGTGAAAAAATATTTGAGTAACTACTAAAAAACTATATTTCTCTCAATGTTTTTCTTTCAATAAATACTTATATTTTAGGATTTGTTCTATCTTCATATAACCAATTTATTTTCTCTTATGGTTGATGACGAAAAAAGGGTTGGTAGGTCGAATGTGAAAATAAAGCAAACATTTTTATCTCAGAAAAAAACACAACTATTTGTGTTTGGATAACACGATAAAACGTAGGTGTGTGGTGGGAACGTAGTTGACGCTGCCGAATGAAAATCCTCAGTTGTGAGTACCTTTCTCTCTTTCTCTTTCACACTCACTTTCGCACTTGTTAATTCTCGCCAGGGATCAATCTTCACACTTCACTGTGTATCCACTGTAACTGGTTTCAACATACCTATTGCAATTTGCAAGCAGAACAGAACCTGTTCACAATGTTTCTTAGTTTTTGTTCTATCTGCAAAACTTGACCAGCTAGGACTCATTCACCATCGTTATACATCATTTTCCTTCTTCAATCATGGCTTCACTGCTGAATACAGTGTCACCAGCTGCAAATTTATCCCCCAAAACAAAACGACCCACTTGTGGCGGTTTCTTGCAGTCCCAGGTTCCGAATCTCCACACTTTTTCCCTCAACAAGGGTTTTTCTAGGGTTTCGGCTTCGACCCAGATTGCCATTGCCCCAAAAGATGCGGTTTTTAATCTCCCCAATTGGAGAGGTGGGAGGAATGACCATAGGGGCAAAGAGCTGAAGGTCTATGATGCATTTCTCCATTTAGAGTATTTGGTGGGTAAGGGCCAAAAGCCAGAGGAGGCCCAAGCAACTCAGCTTTTGTACGATCTTTGCAAGTTTAACAAAGCTAGAAAGGCTGTTAAGGTGATGGATATGATGGTTGATTCAGGTATTATACCTGATGCAGCCTCTTATACATACTTGGTAAATTTTCTGTGCAGGAGAGGCAATGTTGGGTATGCACTTCAGCTGGTTGAGAAAATGGAGGGGCATGGTCTTCCAACTAGTACTGTTACCTATAACACTCTTGTTAAAGGGCTTTGCATGCACGGTAACTTGAAGCAGAGTTTGCAGCTTTTGGATAAGTTGAGAAAGAAGGGCTTGGTTCCAAATGCATTCACATTTTCTTTCCTTCTCCAAGCTGCGTACAAGGAGAGGGGAGTGGATGAGGCCATGAAGCTTCTTGATGAGATAATTGCCAAGGGTGGAGAGCCTAATTTGGTGAGTTACAATGTGCTGTTAACTGGGTTGTGCAAGGAAGAGAGAACTGAAGAAGCTATCAGTCTTTTCAGGGAATTGCCTGCAAAAGGGTTCAGTCCTAGTGTTGTGAGTTACAACATTTTGCTGAGGAGTTTGTGCCATGAGGGGCGTTGGGAGGAAGCTAACGAACTTCTTGCAGAGATGGATAAAAGGGACCAGTCTCCCTCGGTGGTCACTTACAACATATTGATCACTTCACTCTCATTTCATGGAAGAACAGAACAAGCTTTTCAGGTTTTGGATGAAATGACAAGGAGTGGATTCAAGGTGAGTGCTACAAGCTATAATCCCATTGTTGCACGACTCTGCAAGGAAGGGAAAGTGGATCTTGTTGTTCAATGCATAGACCAAATGATTCACCGGCGTTGTACTCCTAATGATGGAACCTACTGTGCTGTTGCAATGCTGTGTGAGCAAGGAAAAGTGCAGGAGGCTTTCTTTATAATCCAAAGCTTGGGTAATAAACAAAGCAACCCGATGCATGATTTTTACAAAAACGTGATTTCAAGCCTGTGTAGGAAAGGGAACACATATGCAGCATTTCAGATGTTATACGAAATGACAAAGTATGGATTCACACCAGATTCTTTTACTTATTCATCTATGATAAGAGGAATGTGTAGGGAGGGGATGCTAGATGAGGCTCTTAAGGTATTCAGGATATTGGAAGAAAATGACCATGTTCCTAATATTGATAACTACAACGCACTTATACTTGGATTTTGCAAAGCTCGGAGAACAGACATGTCAATAGAGATATTTCTGATGATGGTTAACAAAGGATGTGTGCCTAATGAGAATACCTATACCATTCTTGTGGAAGGGCTTGCTTTTGAAGAGAAGACAGATATAGCTGCAGACCTGTTGAAAGAGTTGTGTGGGAAAGAGGTTCTGAGCCAAAGTACTGTTGAAAGGCTTTCTATGCAATTTGACTTCAAGGAATTAATAGCAGCAGAGTAGTGACATTATACCCCCTAACACAAAGTAAGTGCCTTCAGATATGAATGGAGTTTTCTCAGCTTGTTTTGTTCTTTTAGATTGATTATTAGGTAAGTAAAACAAGTTACCAAATGCTTGGAATTTTGATTGAACATAGTGTCTAGAGATGAATAATGAAAAGGCTCGAGCAGATAATGTATTGCTGATTGCATTCTCTCCTTTGCTTTAGATTTAACAGATTTTGGCTATTTGAGTTCTTTGAATGTTCTGTTTTATCCATTTTTTGGTTTCTTTCTTGGTTACAAATTACTTTCCATGCCATTTTTATTGCCTTGTGAATATATGCTTACCCCGGTCCAGATTTTCTGTTGGAGATTTTTTATGTTGTGCCGTTAAAAATACACATATATTGAAATTCTTTAATATATTTTGTAAAAACTCATTTTCCAATTGACATCGAAATGAGAACATTGAAGTGTTTAATAAATAAATAAAAATTAATATAATTGGATTAAAAAATTATATCCAATATTTTTAAAGTTTAAAGAAAAAGATGTATCAATTTTTTTTGGATAAAAACAAATTCCGAAGTCAAATTTCAGGCACATTTAACATTTTTATATAAAACAGCAAAATTAAATGTTCATCCTTATGTTCCTTCCTGCTATCGATATATAGATATCGATATATCATAAAAAGGTTAAAATGTTACGTAAAATATATCTTCAAATGTCTTTTGGGAACGTAAACCTTTAAAAATAAAACATTAGTTTACGATTGTTAGAATTGTTTTCATCAGTTTATTTTTTCCAACAAAAGAAAAAATTAGTATAAATATTATTACCGTTTACATCAAGGATTGAAAATATTTGAGAATATAAATTTTGGAAATGTGTTTTTTTCACGTTGAGTTGTAAAGGAATAGTTTCCGGCATTATTTATGTATGGAAAAGTAGTACTAAGATGGGTATTTTTACTACAAATAAAAACTTTACCTTGTGTGATGCAAGATTAACAATTTCAAAAAATTGAAATACTTAATAATTAAATTGTAATTAAAAATTAAAATATTCTATAATTAAATTACTTGTAATTAAATTTTTTTTATTTCATAAATAATTAGTTTAGATGAAGTAATTAAAATATTTTAAAATTTAATTTTCTTGTTTGGATAAAATTATTCAATTTCTATTTTAAGACTTAATTTTATGATGAAGGCTTAATCCCTACTAATGATGATGGCCCATGGCACATGCTTAAGAAAGGGAGTTCCTTGATCTCTTTCTTTGTTTTTATTTTCTTTAGTTTAAAATTTCATTAAGTTAGCTTGGTTGACTATTTTTAAGTTGACATGTTGACCTTGACTTTGAGTTGACTTGTTGACTCAATAGATTAGCTTAACCTTAAACCAACATGCTAATAAATTTCTTAATTTGTTTTTTTAGGAATAAGAAAGGACCACATAGGAGACACTTGACGTCCTAAGGAAGAGAGAGAAGGAACAAGACTTTCTAGAAGCATCTAGAAAGGGGAGGCCCACATACCTTGGACACCAAGTCTTCTAGAAAGTTCTAGAACCCTCCTTTGGGAACCTCGGCCATGAAGACTTGCCACCTAGATGGCTTGGACAAAAATTCACCCATGTGCACCCTAGGATGACCTACTTTCTAGAACATGTTAGGTTTCTTTTGTAATCCTTTAACTTAGTTGTTTTGCTAAGGGGTCCCTAGACTTGTATTTAAGGAGATCTCTAACACTTGTAGAGGGGTTCAACATTTTGGAAAATTTATACACTTTGTGTTTCAACCTTTTGTGAGAGCATTCCTCTTTAGGGGGTGGAGTTCTTTCAAGCCTTATCTTGTCTTGGCAAGTAGCGGCATACAACATTCATCTTTAAAGTTGTCATGGCTTGTTCAAGGTTGCGATATATATATATATATATATATATATATATATATATATATATATATATATATATATATATATATATATATATATATCAAAAACCGTTTAAGTAATAAAATATTGGGTTAAATATGTTTTTAGTTCCTGAACTTTAATCCAAAATTGGAATTCGTCCCTGGTCGAAACTTTGATTGGTCCATAAACTTTAAAAATGAATGAATATGATCCTTTTAACTCAATTTTGTTAACTTTTTTCTTAAGTTTCAAACGCATTTTTCAGTAAATATTAAGCCGAGAATGTGTCAAATGGCATAACCAACACCAATATTAACATAAAACACATTCCACATGTTAAAAAAAAAAATCAACGTAATTAAACATTCATTCACTTTTAAAGTTTAGGAATAAAAATTTATCAAAGTTTCAACCAGGGACGAATTCCAATTTTTGACCAAAGTTCAATGACTAAAAACATACTTAACCCTGAAATATTTTAAAACATGTGAACTGACGATATCAAAAATAATTTTAAAAGTCCAATATTAATTAATAGTTTATAAACTAAAAGTTATTAAAAAATATGTAACAATTACTCTAATATCTTTTTAATGAATACAAATTTATAAATTAAATGTTCTACTATTTTAATGATATAAAATCAACAATAGATGAATAATAAAATTCAAAATAATTTTTCATTATATTATAAAAATATTATTTTAGTGCATTTCTCATTTAAGTTCATAATCCATATTGTATATCATCACAAAGCAACTCAATATTTTTTTTTCTTTAATACAACATACTCTAAAGAATTTTAAACAATTTACAAATTTGTTATATTCTAAATAATTTTAACTCCAATAGGGAAGTTGCTTGAAGTAGTCCAAAGCAACCTGAGCATACCATATACAATACTCTTTTTATCAAAATAAAAGTTACAAGAAATTTCAAAATAATAAATAAATTAAAACTAAAAGTTATCACCTTCTAAGTAACCTATAAATATGGTTACATGTGTGAAAAATTATCAGATGTAAAGCATATAGTGTTGGAACAAGGTGCAAAATGTTGGCATTTTAGTCCACTTTAAAAGAAATAAACAAATTTAAATCATATTAATAAAATTAATTTTAATTTTGAATACGATAATTCGATATATAAATAAATATTAAATAGTAATTCTATACAAGTAAAAAAGTTACTTTTACTTTTAAAAATATAATAACTATTTTATAAAAGAGAAGACCAGAAAAAAAAAAACTGGTAATAAAATAAAAGCCAAAAAATTATAGATAAATTATGTTGCCTGCAGAACCAACTAATGAAGTCAGCTCTATTTTAACATCTCTATAAAATTTAAATTTCAGGTAACTCTTCCGATATATATAAGCTATTCGGAAAAAAGTATACAAAATCAGTACATAATTAGATACGATAAAACACTCATCATAACAACTTAACCCACTCAATAGTCTTAATAATGCTAACTGAGTCGTGAGATATGCCTCCCCTCCCAACTAGACTTCAAGATCATTCAAGCCCTAAAAACCCAAAATGCCATGAACCAGGTATAGGAAGGAAAGCTCATCTGACTCCTGCTCAAGCACCTACTTAGATCTCTGTCTCATCTTTCGGCGCTTCCTCTTCAACCTCCTCATGCGCTTCTTCTTCCACTGATACATAGCAACATTATGTTAGTCTGATACAAATCGGCAAAACAAACTTCTTGCAACAACCATAGTAGGTGAAGTACATATATATTCCGCGCAGAATGATACGGAACAATATTTTACAGTACATATCAAGCAATGTCTATAGGCCTTTACCCAACATAAATGCAGTACCCCTTCGGGATTTAGCTCCTCTGCAGTCGCAGAATCAACATAAAGAAATAAAGAGGTGATGATTTCACACAATTTAGAAGAGCAAAATTCCTCCCCTTATCACTCACAAAATGACAAATCACTTTTCCTTTAAAATGCATTCAGCATTGGTGAAGTGAAAATGGAGGTTAGGAGAACTATTAGTTTTACATAGTTTGGCTTAAAATGTTGTAGATGGAAAAAAAAAAGATAGGGTTAGAATCCCTCTACATCCGTATTTATGGAGAAAAAAGAAAAGAAAGATCTACACATTATTGGAATGCGTTCACAAAATTTTTTGACAAAAATATCCTTGAATTTTTACTTAATCTCCCCTTCGTTAGCAGGAATTGCTGTATTACAGTGTATACTATTATTTTCTTTCCCCTTCCTTTGCTAACTAAAAGGATACCCCCTCTAACCCTCCCTTACTCTGCTTTGAAATTTGAACTAAACATGTAAAACAATCAGGTGCTTTTGACAGCAAATGCATAAAACAAAATTCACTAGCTAATTCAGAGAAAGGGTTTCAAGAACCATTGTTTAACCTAAATTTGTTCCTCATGAAATCAACACAACTTCACCGGCCTCTTAATGTCTCGCTACACAAAATTCCTGTCATTTGAGCGATTAGACAAGCATCCAGAATTTGTACCACAAGGGAACACAGGAAACAATACTAATGTATTGAAAGACACCATGTCCAGTCGATTCAAAATTCAAAACTAATCTAATCAATTTCAAATGAGATACTTGATGCAATTCACTTTCTATCAAACAAGGCACTTGCGAAAACCAAAACCAACAAACAATGTCCTCTTTTCAATCCCCAAAATCAAACAGTGCAGCGAATTCCTTCAAATCGAATACAACAACAAACTGCAAATATCATATTAGCCCATTTACAAGGAATACATCAGCAATTCAGAAAGGAAAAAAGAAAGTCCATGCAAAATCAATATTGAACAGAAAAACACATCAAAAATCAGACAATCAAGTGAAACATTCTAATTACTGAGAATAAGGACAAATTCATAATTATACTCGGATCCTAAAACGCTCGGTACACGTAAATTATAAATAAAATAATCATTATATAAACTTGAAAAATGAAAGGAAATGCGTTTAACCTTAGCTCTCATCCTGAACAACAGGAACTCTCACGCTTTTCTTTCAAAATGTCGATTTTTTGAAGAAGATGATCCCTGAACGTAAACCTGTGGCGACAAAAACCCCTGTTTTGGTATTTATAGCGAAAAGCGCGAAACCCTAACTCTCTTTAGGCTCGGGTCGGGTTATGTGAGGGCATAATTGTAATAATGAAAATATAATTTAGGCAAAGCGAAGAAAAGAAAAAGATGTTGGATGAGAATGAGATGAGTTGAGAAATTCTTCTCTCACTTCTTTTCATACGATAAAAATAACGTTTGGTGAAACCTAAGTTACTATAGAAAATCCTTTCAGAATAACAAAAAGTAAATAATTGTAACTCGTTTTCTTTATTATTATCTTTCATATGATAAAAATAACGTTTACGGAAGTTAAAATAGAAAATCCCTTTTCACGATCAACAATCAAAAGTAAATAATTGTAACTATTTTTTTTACTATTGTATTTTACTGTTCAAAAATCGAGAAGATTAGATTAAATGTTAAACAAATAAATTAAGAATACGTCATTCTTGTCGAGAAGAGATCATAAAGTACTAGACATGTCAATAAATACCAATTTTATTGAGAACTATCAGGCAAGATGGATTAAGTATAAGTCTTGTTGGGAAGTACTAGATAAGATTGAAAAATGTCAATTTTGTTGAGAAGTAGCAGACAAGATCGAGAAATATCAGTCTTGTTGAAAAGTGTCATGTAAGGTGAATAAAGTACTAGTTTGTTAAGAAGTAAACAGCAGTCTTCTTTGATAACTAATAATACTTATCTCCCTAGGTTTCATAGTTTTTTACTTCTAAGAGTGATAAAACTTCACATTGTACTAGATAGATAGTTGGGCCAAAGTTGATATATGTTTATGTTAGATAAAGTTGACAAACATTTTATCTTTAGCACAAATCTCAAGAGATACTTGAATGAACCTTGAACTTGAAGTGAATCTCTTGATGATGATGGTGAAGAGAATCCCTACATCAAAAAATTAAGCTTTAGGATTATTCCTTTAGTTCGTGTTAGCTTAAAGTCTCAGATTTTACTTATTGTCTGATTGGTCAACATTTGCATATTTGACATAGTGAAACTTGACATAGTGCTTGATTGTTTGCCATACAAAGCATATGCATCACAATCTAATCGACGTCTATTAGACACAAATTCTCATGTTTTTAGATTCAAGTTTTGTTGTATTCAAGTGTTAATCAAAATAATAAGAATGTTATTTGGCTTTTGCTCTAATATGTTTGATTTTAAAATATTCAAATTTTGATTTGTTAAATAGAATGTTTGAAGGTTTTTGTTATCTTCCAAAATAGAATCAAGACAAAATTAATTTTCACATAATTCTCTTATTTTAAAAATTCATTTAACTCTAGAAAAATTGACGTATCTTTTGTTGATACATATTATATAATATGTTAATGCTATATTAGAGTCTCCGATTGACAAACATCACAATAATTTTTAATAATACTAATGATGACAATTATTGAAGTAATTAATATGTAGTATATATTCTCGTTCATAACTATTATTCTTAGTATTAAGACATGATTGTTACTATTGTTATGATTACTATTGTTATCACTTTGTCATCACTATGTTTATTGATATTGTATGACAATGATAATCATAATAATAATGGTAAAAATGATAAATGTCATGATAATAGCAATGACCATGGAGCATTGAGTGAGGATCTAAAGAACAACTTTTTATTTTATTTAACAAAGCTTTGTTAGGAAAAAAAAAGGCCTTGATGATTGTTTCATGAGAAATGGCTTTTATAAAGTGAGGTGGTGGGAATTAAAGGTGGAAAGGTCTTGAAAATTTGGAAGTGTTGATTCTATGGTAGTTGGGAAGATCGGTAAATGAGAAAAAGAATAAAATTTTAGAAAGATAAATGTGCATATATACAATCTATAACACTCCACTCGTGTGTCACATTACCTATATTTCACTTCTAGTTAATCATTTATTAAACCATATTCAGTAGATCATTTAACTACAAAAAATATAAGGTATCGCGTGATCACATATCGTCACCATATTATCTCACAATCATAGAAAACTTGGTATGCATATAAAGATATTTACATTCCTCAAGAGTTGAGTTTTACAAAACAATACAAAATAATATTTACATCATAATATTTCGTCCCAAGGAGTATAAAGTTCTAAATACATGTGTACAAATTTTCCTATAACTAAAACAAAATTTCACGTCAAACAAATTTCATGCTAACATTTGAGTTGTTTACAACTTTTGACATGTTCCCGCTTTAATGCCAGTTGAGAAACACGTTTGACACATAAAAAAATTAATGTAATTGGGTTAAAATGTCCATATCCATTCATTTTTAAAGTTTGAGTACTAAAATGTATCATAGTTTCAGACATGGACGACTTCCAATTTCATGTCAAAGTTTAGAGACTAAAAACATATTTAACCCTTAAAAATATATAAGAAAATTGCAAACAAATGCACCAAAATTCCATGACAAAGAATTTTACAACATGATAATTATCGTTGATGTTATCAAATAGAGGTCACCCTTCTAGTGCTCTGTTGCACATAAAGTGATCAAAAGAATAAAGAGGGTTAAGCTTACCCAAGTTGTCTTCAAAGGAATCTAGTGTAAGAATTTCACTTAGAACATTACTTATAAGAGTCTACAAAAAGGGGAAACATAGAACAATAAAAGAAAATGTGGGTTTTGATAAATCGAAGATACGAAAGACTTAAAACAAATAAGACAAAACAAGTTGATTCTTCAGTTTTCTCATTATGGGATTCTTCATTGGTTATCAAATGATTATAATTCAGTAAATTTAGAAACAAAGACTGCAAATTAACTAGATAAACATCAACTAATTTAATTACACTTTCAATTGTTCCAATGTCTAAAACTAAGACTTTGTTTAGACTTCACATGTTCTAACATCTACATGTGAAATCATGCTCTACTCTTTTACCTTTGTAGTTAAATAAGCAGGTAAGAAAATTAGAATTAACCATATAACATTAACTAATTATTTTTAGTTTCTGACTCATTCGAACGTTTATGAGTAAAAACCTATTCACAATGCATTATTGTAACATCTGTGACTAGAGATGACAAATAAACCTGCCTCGTGGGTATTGTCTGAACCCATCTCCATACCTGCCATAATACTCATCACTGCGCTTATTCCTGTCCCCATTTAAATTATTAAAATACTTATAGTCTATTAAGCAACACTCACACAAACACACACACACACACAAACAAACAAACAAACAAACACACACACACACACATAGACATATAGCCACAAACACATACACATACACATTGACACATAGACACACAGACACAGACACACCCACCCATCCAGCCACCTACACCCACACCTACACCACACACTACACATTTTCTTTCTTTCCTCTTTTAATTGTTTGACTTGTCATGAAATTCATTCACATCTCCAAGATACTTTTTCTCTTATCACAACATTTGTGCATTTATCTAAAATGATGTATGTTAATTAAATATTTTTTATTTCTTACATTTGAACATTTTTACTTTTTAATATTTTTATTTATTGTGTTTTTTTTCGCATGAGAATGTTTAACTCTCAATTTAATTGATCAATAGCATAAACCTTTCACTCATTAGGTAATATAAAAAACTTATCTTATTTATTCTCTTATATTAATTTTTGTTTTATTTGAAGATTTTTTTTGTTTTGCTAAAACATTTTTCGTTATCTCTCAATAATTCGACTATGTTGATATTTCAAAAGCTCTCTTAGATCTCTAAAGTATTTTTCATCTTATCATACCCTTAATTAACATTTATTTTCTTTTGTACGATTTCATTTAACGGTCTATCAAATTATTTATAAGACACAAATTTCATAATTTATTTGTTGTTTATTTTTATCATGTAGAATACTATTTTGATATTTTTGTATATATTTTATTTTCCAACTCATTATCATAAGTGCAATTTTATCACTATAATTGTATAAATAGGTTTTATTTATTATAATATAATAATTTAATGTAATTGTCATAAATCTTTTTTATCATCATCCAATATATATTGAAGTTCAGAAGATGAAAGATCTATGCTAAATTTCAATTATTATTAGTTTAAAATTTGTTATTTGTTTGATTTAGATCTAGTGGTGTATTATAATTTTTATTAGTGTATAAAAAAAGATTTTATTAGAATTTAAAAAATTAAAGTAAAGAGACATTTTAAATATTTTTAATTTGAATATTTGTTTTCCTTATTTATTTTTTAAATATTTTTAATTTTATCAACTAGATTTCATTAACCTTTGCAAATTTAATAAATAATTTAGTTCTCATGAAATTTTATTTGGTACTCTAATTTGAAATGTATATAATTATAATTTTCTTTCTAAATATGTGATATTGAAGTAACAATAATACCTTCATTTTGATATTGAATATTCGATAATGTTATTTTTTCTTTGTCTTGATTTTTATTATTTTATAAAATTAATTAATTGATATTGAAATAGTAACAAAGCGGGTACACATATGAGTATATACTCATTATCTGGTGGAGATAAGACAAAATTTTGATACCCGTTGGATTTTGGTTTAAGTATGGGGATAAATTTTTTCTTTAGGGATAAGTGGAGTGTGTTGATTATACTTCAAAAGTTCCAACATCTATTTATGAAAATCATTTACTTCAATAAAATGTTAATAGAAAACTAACAAGATTTCTTACTAAGATTTCTTACTAAAAGCATAAGTTGAATTATACACAAACCATCTAAAACAGACCTATGAATAGTAAACAAAATTCAAAAGGAAAGAGAAAAAAAGATACTCTATATTGCACAAGTATTAGAGAATAAATCGTTGTTTACACATAACCTATGAATTAACTATGAGATTACAAGAGAATGAACCTAGTACACCTAGCCTTCCATGTGGAGGGTAATACAAGACATAATGGAAAAAAAGTAAAGAAGTGAATGGATGATGATGAGATGAGGTGATAAATGGATAAGGTGGTGATGGAATGGCTCATTGGTGCTCTTTATTTATAGTGGTTATGAATGGGCCTTAATTGTTATTCTACTACATTGAAGATCCAAAGTGTTAAGTTTAGTTGTTGCCTTGATTCATGTTCTTCATTGGTTTTTTTAGAATAAACACTTTTGTTGCAAAGTTAACAAATATCAGTACCAGTTGCTTGAATCCACATTAGTAGATTTACCCTAGATTTCATGTAGAAATTCTAGGGATTAAACTTTGTTGTTATTCATTAATATTCAGTGTGAATAAAAACATTTTAATATATCAAAAAGTCCCACAAATATCGCTCGAAACAATAGCCAAAATAATAACTTTCATGTGCAAAAAGCCTAGTTCCAACACATTAAACAAAAAGGTACCTATGAGGTCCTTCATATGACACAAATCAAAGGATACCTCATCATACGATGTAGATTAGATGAGTCATCCAAGCTCGTTGAGTAACAACTAAGCTCAATAAGCATGACGAAAGAAATACATTAACCATATGACATGAACAAAGCATCCAATAAGCATACATAAAATAATACATGTATCAGACGATACATGTATTGCATCATCTTCTTTTCTTCATGAACACTTTATTTTCAGTCATTATGCTTGCAATCATAGCTTTTTCTTGGCCACTAGAAAATGTCCAAAACTAGTTCGTCTATAGGGCTATGAAGCACTAGATGAATCATCCATGTGCCTTTTATAAATGACTTATAAGCTTCCTTCCACTTTAACTGCTCAAGCTCTCATTAAAATCTCCAACAAACATTTATGCAATTATAAAACATTACCCAAACTCAACTCATTGATGATCTATTCAATTCATATAGGGGATTTCAACATATATACTAGATTCTCTAATTAAACTCTTCTAACTAGAGCATCTAACACATATCGCCTACCTAAAACAACTATTTTTTAATAAGGCTTAAAATGCTTATTTTAGCACACAAATCTATTCAAGGCTCATTTTACTCTATTTGAACAAATCATAGTTAAAACGATGGATTTAAAGGCAATTAAAGTTCAAGAAAGCTAAGATTAAGGCATGGACAAGTGCATAAGAACATATTCATAATATAAACAAATTGCTAAAAGTGTGATGATGAAGATATGAATATGAAGTGACGATATAAAGATCTCAAAGAATAAAGTGTAGAAGCCAAGCCAAAATAAATATATACATTTATAAAAAAAGCTTCAAAAACATTCAGATCACATTGATTACTATATAAAGATTTTCAAAGCATTGGTCAAATAGATAATAATTGGAGATTAATGAAGAGCGAAAATTCAACAAGCACCCAATGGTCATATTTTGAAGAATATTTATAAAAGAAGAGTAAGAGAAACATTATAATTTTGATGAATAAAAGACGAAGAAAAATAGAAATAAGAATACACATACAAAAAGAGACAGATACAACAAGTCAAGCATTCACGTAGCACATAACAAAAAAATACTTGAGAGAAAAGGGATTAAGCCTACAATGTCAAATCCTTAGTCTGATATTGAGAGAAAAAGAGATTGTGCGAAAACCATTATAATACTCTTTACAACTATGAAGTTTACCCAATGTGAGTTTTGCACTCTATGTATTGTAAACATTAATACTCGTAATACCTAGAGAGGTTTATTGTAACACCCCTTCCGAGATGCCATGTGTAATTTTATTATTTCCAAAATTCCAAAATATAAAACTATGATACCACCTATTAAATAGGAAACTTCACAACATTTTTCGATAACCACTTGCCAAAAAGGGCATTTGAACAAATTTTTATAAATAAGGCATTAATAAAATAAACCAAACCAGTTTAAGTCATCAAAACCAAAACTCATTACAAGTCATTTCAAGTTCAAAACTCGGCCAAACTAATACATTTGCCTTATTCAATAGTAACATTTCCAAATGCTTTTCATAAAAACTCCCATAAAGCTTTCCTACGAGCTCCTCACAACTATGTTTCTCCACTAGCATTTGCATCCATATCCACTCTTATACAACGTAAGTCATACGATCATCGCAGGTGGAAACCACATCCATAAACATGAAAGGGTGAGCTAACCATGTATCACATCACATAGCAGGCATATTAACATGTAACTCACGTTGCATATTATAATGTAACATAACTTATTCATAAAGATCCACCAATACATGTTCTCAACACCACAAGTTGAACTGATCATAATATTACCACCAAGTAATATTAACGGTATGTCACTCTCTCATAGCCAACCATTATACCTTTCATGCGCACCAATGCCTATTGGAAATGTCCTTTCCCATGCTTTCCATAGACTTTCTAGCACCAACTCCACCGCTCAATAAAGCCTTGGGTGGAGCACTCTTGCTAAGCTCATGTCAAAGACTTACAAAGGAATGAAACCCCTTTACCCTAACTCGACAAAGTCCTCTAGGTAAAGAAACCATCCTGACTTTATAACTATCACAAAGTTCATATTGTCTCATCACATATGTACACACCCATACATATCATACCTCATCATAAGATCAAACATACATCAACTTATCATGCAATCACATCATATCATGTCACATCCAGTTCGCATATCTAATTAAATGGCTTGACTCTCTAGATTCCCCAGTGGAGTCGCCAGCTGTCGTAACCGAAATCGCGATGTAACGACGAACAAAAAAAAGAGTTTAAAAAGAGATTTGGAGTCGACACCATAGTTATTTCTAGAAAACTATGAAAAACCATAAAAATAAAACAAGCCTGCAAAAAACCAAATTTTTGGATCCGGGAGTCGGTTACGCGTAGGGAAGGTGTTAGCACCCTATAGTGCCCGTCCGAAGGCGGTACCTTTAATTAAAAATGCAAAGTTGATGTGGTTTTCAAAATATTAATTTTCCCCAAAAATAATGAGACAAATAATACTAAAAAGAAACAAATTTTTTTATTTTATTTTTGGGCTCGACAAGGATTGACCTTGGTCCTACGTATTCTCATTTAAAGTGATAAATCAGGGTTTCGTATTTCTTGAAAAGATATTTGGAAAGCTTTTTGGAAAATGATTTGATTTTTTTTAGGTGAACCTGACAAGGATTAACCTTGCTCCTACGTATCGCATAGTGGAGAATCAAGGGTCACGTAGTTCTTAAAAAGACTTTTTGCTTGAAAATGTTGATGTTTTCGTATTTAGAAAATTTTATGTTTTTTTTGGTCTTTTGAATTACTTGAAAATATGTGTCACACGACGCGAACGGTCGGACGAACACTTAAAGAGAAATAAAACTACTTTTGGTATTTTTGAAAATGAGTGTCGCATGGTGCGGGCGACCAGACAGACACTAAAAGAGAAAGAAAACTCTTTTTGGTTTTTTAGAAATGAGTGTCACACGGTGCGGGCAACCGGATATACACAATAAAGCAAAATAGAATATTTTTTTCGTTTTTTATATTTTTCTATTTCTTTTGTATTTTTATAATTTAAAATATTTTTGTTTTCTCTTTTTTTTTAGAAAAAATTTAATAACAAAAAAAGGATAAAAGTGAAAAAAACAACAGTAGTAGGGTGCATGAGTAATGTGTGAGGTACATGAAGTGAACATAAAACACAGGCCCAAATAGAGAAACAAAGACATAGGGGGTGCATGAAGTAAATGTGAGGGTGCAACGAGTAATACATAAACGCAAACCTAAAAATGAGAAACAAAGACATAGGGGTGCGAGACTATCACATGTGGGAGGTGTACGAAGTAAGCAGGTGTGTGTGTGAAGTAAATGTGAGGGTGCAGCGAGTAATACATAAACACAGGCCCAAAAATAAGAAACAAATACATAGGGGGTGCGAGTTATCACATGTGGGAGGTGCACAAAGTAAGCATGTGGGGTGTGTGAAGTAAATGTGAGGATGCATCGAGTAATACATAAACACAAGCCTAAAAATAAAAAATTAAAACATAGGGGGTGCGAGTTATCAGAATGTGGAGGTCTATGAAGTGAAAACAGGGATGCAGAGATTAAAATGGGGGTGCATGAAAACAGATCCAAATTTTTTTAAAACCCTAATTAAAACTAAAACTCCCTTTTTCTGGCAACCTCTTCTTCGTTTCATCACGACAGACCCTCCTCTCTTCTCTTTTCATGTGTGGAACAGATAAAAAACAACACCATCCATCATCAATGTTGCACTTATTTCGGCAAGCCAAGGACGTTGGCAACAATATCGATCACCACTGGAGGTTTCATCAGCGGTAACATTTCTATTCATTCCCTCTTTCCCAATACGCGAGCCATCACTACAGCCTTTAGGTCATGACGTTGTCTGCTTCCCGGTCTGTCAGAGCCGTCGGCGACGACACTAATCACTACCAGAAGCATTGTCGACCTTCGCGGTGCTCCAAGCTTCTCGAACCTCTTCTCACGCGAGCCACACCAGATTCGGAAGCTACGCCACCAAGCCATACCATAGCACCCCTAACTGTGATTGGAGCCGCCATCACTCAACCTTTTCGAACTCTGACTTGCTAGCGACATTGTCGCCGACAATTTTTCGTTCTCCTATGCTTTACTGTTATGTGTTGAACGCGTGTGATTATGCCAGCTGTTAGAAGTGGCAGATGATAGTGAATATGATGGTGAAAGGAATGGAGGGTGAAGGACGACAATATGAATATGTTATGGTGGTTTTGTGCAGGTTCAAGATGAAAGTGATAATGGAGGGATTGGGAGGAGGTGAATCTGTTGAGTGAATCAGAGGCAAAAATGGCTAATGGTGTTTTTTTGGAATCGTGAGGATGAAGGTGCTCAACGACTCTTGCCGATCTCTTCAATACCTCTTATTGTCCCCCCTCAAAGATGTTACTTCTCCCCTCTTGCAGTAACGCTTTCCTGTGTTTGTTTTTCAATTTGATTCCCCTCCATATGTGTAGTTCATCATGAATTCCTCGGGCAGAGGCCAATAAAAATCCAACTTAAAGTCCCTGATGCCTGTATTTCTTGAGCCGTGCGAGAAGTGGAAAAGGTGGTTGCTTCCTGGAACTTAGCCACCCTATCTCCTGTCCACCATAGACACTAGCTTTCCATTGATCTCTGCAATCTTCTCTCTCTTATTATTTTTTTTAATCTATTTTCTTTGTTCTTAAATAATAAAAAATAAAAAATGAATATAAAGAAAATTGTAAATAAAATAAAAATAAATTAAATAAGAATAAAACGAAATAAATAAAAAATAAAATAAAATAAAATAAAAGTAGAATAAGATGAAATGAAAAAAAAAATAAAAGTAAAATAAGATAAGAAGAAAAAGAAAAGGAAAAGAATAAAAAGTAAATAATAAAAATACATTATAACCTAGAAAAATTGGGTGTTGACAGCTGCCCCTCTTTACTTAGACTTTATTAGATAATATGAAAATGTGACACTAATTTTGTCCGGATTTTCAGGAGGAAAAAGATGAGTAAAAACCGATTCAAACGGGTCTGACGACCAATTCCGTGAAGAGGGTCACAATTTGGAAAGTAAAGATAGACTCAACCATTCCATAGGAGAGGGTCTTGTTGTAAACATAAAAAAATCAATGACCATTCCATCGGAGAGGGTCTTGTTGTGACAAATAAATCAATGACAATTCCATTGGAGAGGATCTTGATGTAAAGAAAGAAAACAATGACCATTCCATCGAAGAGGGTCTTGTTGTGACAAATAAATCAATGATGTAAAGAAAGAAATCAATGATCATTCCATTAGAGAGGGTCTTGATGTAAAGAAAGAAAACAATGACCATTCCATCGGAGAGGGTCTTAATCTGACAAAGAAATCAATGACCATTCCATCGGAGAGGGCCTTGATATAAAGAAAGAAAACAATGACCATTCCATCGGAGAGGGTCTTGCTGTGACAAATAAATCAATGACCATTCCATTGGAGAGGGCCCTGATGTAAAGAAAGAAAACAATGACCATTCCATTAGAGATGGTCTTGATGTGACAAAGAAATCAATGACTATTCCATCGGAGAGGGCCTTGATGTAAAGAAAGAAAACAATGACCATTCCATCAGAAAGGGTCTTGCTATGACAAATAAATCAATGACCATTCCATTGGAGAGGACCTTAATGTAAATAAAGAAATCAATGACCATTCCATCAGAGAGGGTTTTAATGTGACAAATAAATTAATGACCATTCAATCGGAGAGGGCCTTGATGTAAAGAAAGAAAACAATGACCATTCCATCGGAGAGGGTCTTGCTGTGACAAATAAATCAATGACCATTCCATTGGAGAGGGCCTTGATGTAAAGAAAGAAATCAATGACCATTCCATCGGAGAGGGTTTTAATGTGACAAATAAATTAATGACCATTCAATCAGAGAGGGCCTTGATGTAAAGAAAGAAAACAATAACCATTCCATCAGAGAGGGTTTTAATGTAAAGAAGGAAAATCAATGACCATTCCATTGGAGAGGGTCTTGATCTAAAAGGATGAACCTGAAGATGATTTTGATATGTTGGCAAACATCATGTGAATGCTTAACATCGTTGAATTTGTACCGATTGAATTTTTTCTTTCAAATTTTCTCTTTTTGAACAATTTTTTTAATTGACTTTCATTGATTTTTATGATGTATGATGGATGATGTGATATGATGAAAGTGTTTGATAATGGCAAAATATGTCAAAGGGAATCTTTTGCACTTTTGTTTTTTGCATTTCTTTTAACAATTGGCCTAGGACACCAGGCGACTTGGGCTTTGTGGGCTAGATTAATCTGGGATCGGTGGGCTAGACAAAGCTAGGCTTAGGCCAGATAAAACTGGGCTTGGGGGCCAATATCAAACCGGGCTTAGGGGGCTCAGTGAGATGAGCTTGGGGGAAACCAATATGAAATTGTGCTTGGTGGCTAACCAAAGCTGGGCTTAGGCCAGATAAAAATGGGCTTGGGAGCCAGTGCGAAACTGGGCTTGGTGGCTAGGCAAAGCTGGGCTTGGGCCAGATAAAACTAGACTTGGAAGGCCAGACAAAACTGGGCTTGGGGGCCAATACGAATCTGGGCTTGGTGGGCCAGTACGAAACTAGGCTTGGTGGGCCAAACAAAACTAGGTTTGGGTTCCAAATAAGACTAGGCTTGAGGGGCCAGTTCAAAACTAGGCTTGATTGGCCAGTACGAAACTAGGCTTGATTGGCCAGTACATAACTGGGCTTGGTAGCTTGGGCAAAGCTGGGCTTGGGCCAGATAAAACTAGGCTTGAGGGGCCAAACAAAGTTGGGCTTGGGGGACAATACAGATCTAGGCTTGGTGGGCCAGTATGAAACTGGGCTTGATTGGCCAGTATAGAACTGGCTTGGTGGCTAGGGCAAAGTTGGGCTTGGGCCAGATAAAACTGGGCTTGGGGGGTCAGACAAAGTTGGGCTTGGGGGCCAGTACAGATTTGGGCTTGGTGGGCTAGTATGAAACTGGGCTTGGTGGGCCAATACAAAATTGGGCTTGGTGGGTCAGACAAAACGGGACTTGATGGGCCAAACAAAGCTGAGCTTACAAGGGCCAGTATAGAACTGGGCTTAGAGGATATATAGGTCCTAGAAGATGACCATCAATTTGGAAAATGTCAAGATGATTTTTATAGGTTGATTCCTTTAGAAGAAACAATGGTTGAAAAAGTATGCATGAAAATTCTCATTTGTGTTATGATGTCTTTTGCTTTTTGAATTGAGTGTCAACACATGACACAATTATATGACATGCAAATGGTTATGCATGATAGAAAACATGTTTTCTTACTTTTAAGCACAATGAATCAAACCATTATTGTAGAGATCAAGATCCTGAAATGCATGAATGCATGATGAAAAACTTGTCATGCTCCGCCTTTTCGAAGTCTTGTTTTTTCACGCTAGAATCAATTGTCGTCATTCTAATCATCAAACTTATTGTTATGGAGAACGTAAGATGAAATTTGAACTATTTTGAAATGAAGTTTTTGAAAAGAAAGTAATGATTGCAAGAGAGAAATGACAAAGTGTTCAGACATTGGTAGCCATGATTTTAAAGAAAAGAAATAAGGTGTTGAAACCTTGGCAGGGTGTTGAAACCCTGACTTAAAGAGGAGAAAACAAGGTGTGAAAACCATGGTGTAAGGACTAGGGTGTCAAAACCTTGATATGCAAAAGAAACAAGGTGTCAAAACCTTGGTGCAGGGATCAGGGTGTCGTAACCTCGATATGCAGGAGGAATAAAGTGTCATAAACCTTGGTGTAGGGATCAGGGTGTCGTAACCCCAATATGCAGGAGGAATAAGGTGTCGAACCCTTGATGCTAGAATGAGGGTGTCGAAACCCTAATATGCATGAAAAGTTGAATGCTTATGAAAAGAAGTTGGTTATGTCTTGTCTTTTGATTTTTCTATGCAAGTATGAGTCAATTGTTTCATTTGCAATCATCAAACTCACATTTATTTTCAAACTTTCATGAAACTGATGAATGTCACATTTATCGAGGTATAACACCTGAAATGATTATATATTCGACTTTCTCTTTTGCAACATTAGTGCATGTGTGCTTGAATTCGTAAGTGAGTGAAAGGCCAAGAATTTTGGAAAGAGTTGGAAGGAGACTAAGATTGCGATGTGGGTATGTTGTTCCCCACACACCCTCAAAGGAGAAGTAACTTGTGAATGTCGGGGGGAAAAACACAAGAGTTCCCAAATCGGCCCCAATCTTGGTATGGAGGAAAAAAGGTATAATGATACAGATCAATGAATGTTATGCTGAGACATTCATGCGAAACCCACGAAGTTGCCCCAGTTTTGGTATACACAAAAGATTTTTATCGAACAATGGGTTTTGTTCCAGAAGATGGGGATTGATGAGCATTGGGGTGAGAAATTCATGTGAGACCCACAAAATTGCCCAATTTTGGTGTTTGGAAACAAGTGTTTGAGAATATGGATATATGAATGTTAGGGCGAGAAATTCATGAGACACCCAAAGCTGCCCCAATTTCGGGGTATCGAGAAGAATTTGAATGAAGTATGAGTTTTGTATCAGAAAAGATAGTGGATATTGAAGGAATTAGATCAAAAGAATTGCCCAGTTGGTTTTTTTTTTCCTTTCACTTGCTTTTAGTAAAATAACAAGGAGTTCCCCTCTTCCTGAGACATTGTTTTTTCTCTTCTTTTTTCTTTTTTTTTTCAAAATTCATTCTTTGGTCTGGTCAATTTATTGAGAAGCTCTATTTTTTATCATTTCCTTTGAAGTATCATCTAAACAACATGCATAAAATTTCCAAGGGTGTTAGCCTTGTTTGATTTGGTATAGGGCACCAAGTATGTTTTGGCTTGCCCCAGTTATTGATGACATGAAGAAAATGATAGAGACTTCAAAAGTTGGCCTAGTGTGAGAGAATGGATTGGCCTCAGGGTACAAAATGTGTTTGACTTGCCCTAGTTATTGAGGAAAGGGTTAGAAAAGTGAAGGGGACTTTAAAGGTTTCTCTAATTTGAGGATCTAGATTGATACACTCCTCTAGTCATGAGAAGGAAAGAAGAGGTTGGAAAATGATAGGGACCTAAAAAAGTTTTCCTAATTTGAGGATTTTGATTGACACACTGCTCCATTTTTGAAGAGGTTGAAGAAATGATGGGACTTAAAAAGTTTTCCTAATTTGAGGATTTGGATTGACACACTGCCCCATTTTTGAAAATGTTGAAATGTGGTGGGGACTCTAGACGTTGCCTCTACTTTGACAATGATAATTGAGGTGAAGTTGCCCTATCTTGGGGTAAGTGACCAATCATATAAATGGTAAAATGAGGCAACTGCCTAGTTTGGATTTTAGAGAAAAATGTTGGACAATTATACGAAAAGGTTGGTCAAGGTTTAGGCTGAGAGTGGAGGATATGGTAGAAAATGAAGATGGAGTCCATGAAGAAGGTGGGAATGAAACAACAAAGGAGCATGCCTCTTGAATAACCATGCTTATTTTAAGGAGCTTTTGGTAGTGTGTCAACAAAAAAAGTTCTGCCCAGTTGAAAGCAAATCTCAAAACTTCTTTTTTCTTCTCTTTTTTTTTTCAATTTTTGGTTTTTTCCTTTTTCTCTAAACCACCCTTTCAGGTTTTCAGTCTAGCAAACATTTTTTATTTTTATTTTCATGTTAAGAGATTTGCTCGCAATCTATCTAGGACAGTGTGCCCCTTTTTTGTTGATCCTCCATGAAATTCAAAATGTAGGTTTAAGAGTGGAAATGTAATGGAAAAATGATGAGTTTGCAAAATTTCATGTTATTCAAGTCAGATAAATGCTTCAAAACCAATGATATCAAACATTAATTACTTATTCAACCTATATTTTGTCTTTTTTCTTTTGCCTAAATTGCCTTTCCAGGTTTTCAGCCTAAAGAACTTTATATTCTTCTTAATTTTTCCCGTCTTTTCTTTTTCTTTTCTTTTTTTTTTCTTGATGGATTCAGGGACCACCCAATAGGTGTAGGCAATGATAAACTTGTCAAATCTATTAAGCGTAACGATTTGGGTAATGTTAATGTTGACCGGGCAAATCTTTCATTTTAGAAAAGCTGAAGGATGGATGTTTTCAAACCATGTGCACACAAACGTCTTAAAAGAAAAAAAAGTCAAATCATTGTTCTTGATTAAACATTTGACCATAGAAAAGCACGACACCCCTTATTCTTTTTTTTTAAAAAAAAAAAAAGAAGAAGTGAACTTGACGATTTGCAAGAAAAACAAATGACTCAAAATGTGACAATCTTGTTTTATTTCTTTCTATTCATTCTTGGAGACACCCTTTATTCATATGAGATGAGATGCATGATACAAATTAAAAAACTATGTATGAAACTCTAAATAAAGACAACAATTGAATGCAATGCGAGTTTGTGCCCTAAGAGGCACTTATTCACTTTGTATGCCTATGTGATTAAAGAGCACCATGCATGATATGCAACTAATTAAAAAAACCTACATAACATGTAATGCATGTGCCTCAAGAGGCATTTATTCATATGATATGATGATGAAATGTGATACACTTATTTGAAAACGCCATGCATGATATGCAGAGTGATGATGATAAAAGAAGCCTAAAAAAACATTTGGAAGTTAGTATGAAGAACATGTGTTTTTATGTTTAAAGTTATCTTGTAAATTGTACTTAGAATAGTTTAGAATCAACAGCAAGATCAAAATTCTGGTATTTCTTGAAAAACCAATGTGATAATCGATTATCACTTAGGATAATCGATTATCTTGAGCTGAGTCCAATTTTTCAGAAAAGCACTGGAATAATTGATTATCACCTCTGATAATCAATTATCTGCTCAAAGTTTTGTTTTTAGAAAATACACTAGAATAATCGATTATCACTAGTTTTAATCGATTATCCCTATCAGTTTGAACGTGACTGTTCAGTTTTTGACCTAATTTTTGGAACCCCTTTTTAAGGAACATCAGAGTTACCTCAAACTTACCTTTTTGAGAAGCTGGAGTGCTAGTGTTGTGACTGCAAAGAGAGTTATCTGAGTATTCTCAAAAGAGCTTTGAAAAACCTAGTGTGGGTAGAGTGATAACTTTTCCCAAGAGGGTATAATCCACTCTAATTCTAAGTTACACAAACCCGGGTATAGGGCCTTGTAACATCCCGATCGGATATTACGGATTAAAATAAATAAAATAAAGAAATATAATTAAACTGCATTTAATGAAATATCATTTCCCAAAAACGTGGGAAATTTAAAACTTCTTACAATATAAATTGTAAATTCATAATTCATAAAATCAAATAGATAAGAAAACCACACCATATTACTCCAGAAGTTTACAAAAATCCTTAAAATACAAAACAGTAAAAACTCTGGTAAAATCTTCTCCCCATACTAGCCCCTCTCTGGCGCTATGCCTCACCAAATCCACCTACAACATCATTTGCTCACGTGTATCGCGTACACGATTATTGCCAAACACAAGCAGATAGGGTGAGCTAATAGAATAAGACATATACCCAACACATTTATATATATAACACAATCATACCAAAGGAATTTCATCCTTTGATTTCATACCACATGGCCACAACCATATTAACCGTGTTCTACGTCTGCTAGTGAGTACCTCAAGATGTCTTGTTGCCATACCTATCGACCACAACCGATAGAGCACGTGCGGGAAACAATGCTACGGATCACACACTGTAACGTCAGGTGGAGTTCCCAATACGAACATAGTTCGTAATGTCCCAAGACTACCAAACTCGTCAGCTAATTACTAAGGAGAGCAATCTATCTGGACCCATCCGTACGGGCCACAACTAGCACACTCACACCAGCAACACTCGCTAACCCGAGCCACAACTCAAGAGTTCCTCGTGTTCATCCGCCATCCTGAGCCACAACTCAAGAGATGCTATTCCGAGTCACAACTCAAGGAATACCACATGCTTAACCCCTATCCCGAGCCACAAATCAAGGGATACATTCCGAGCCACAACTTAAGGAACACTAGCAAACCGACCTTTAAGGTATCATAGAAGCCTTGTAGACCACGCAAGCAACCACAATTGCTTCACGGTATCATCTGGCACAACACTCTAGGCACCAAGCGCATCAGGCTTCTAGGCCGCCTGGCAGACACCTCATGCCGCTAGGTGCCATACGCTTTCCAAATCATACATAATTAAGTATCGAAACCAAGTCCTCTTACATAATCAAGTACTCTCAACCAATTGAGCTAGTACTTTTTCACATCATACAAGTCAAAATTAAATGTTATAAAGGCTCTCACTACCTACATTTATTAATTATTTATTTATTTAATTAATTAATTTTCACGGGTCTTACAGGTCCCACTCATAATATGCACAATATGTGTGTGTGGAGGGAGAATGATGCATACCATAACCCCCACTTGCAAAACATCCAAAAAATTTCCCAAACAAATATCTAAAAAAATAAGAAAAATAATTCACAAACAATTATTCCAAGAGACAAATGTATACACATGAAAATAGAGACAAGAATATACAAATAAAAGAAAGGGAAAGAAAAAAAAAAGGAAAAATCACATCCAGTTCGCATATCTAATTAAATGGCTTGACTCTCTAGATTCCCCTCCATCTATGTGGTTCATCATGAATTCCTCGGGCAGAGGCCAATAAAAATCCAACTTAAAGTCCCTCATGCTTGTATTTCTTAAGCCGAGCGAGAAGTGGAAAGGGTGGTTGCTTCCTGCAACTTAGCCACCCTGTCTCCTGTCCACCATAGACAATAGCTTTCCATTGATCTTTGCAATCTTCTCTCTCTTATTATTATTTTTAATCTATTTTCTTGAATAATAAAAAGTAAAAAATGAATATAAAGAAAATTGTAAATAAAATAAAATAAATACAATAAGAATAAAATGAAATAAATAACAAATAAAATAAAATAAAAGTAGAATAAGATGAAATGAAAAAAAACAAAATAAAAGTAAAATAAGATAAGAAGAAAAAGAAAAGGAAAAAAAAGTAAATAATAAAACTACATTATAACCCAGACAAAATTGGGTGTTGACAATGTTAAAACAAACCACAATAACAAAACAACAAGTTCCACGGGTGTCTAGTGGATTTTTTCACAACCTGTGGATTTAGCTCCAGAAAACAAAATGTGAACCAATGAGTTCCACATGTGATTTGTGGATTCTTCCACAATTTGTGGATTTGATTTTGAATATACAAAAGTCAAAACATCGGGTTCCAATAGTGACCAGTGGATTTTCTCACAACCTATGGATTTGGCTTCGAATATGCAAGAGTCAAAACAACGAGTTCCACAAGTGACTAGTGTATTTTCCACAACTTGTGAATTTGGATTCGAAAATGAAAGATACAACCCAAGAACTAAAATTCACCCAAGCATTGATACAACTGATGGATTCTTAATAAACACGCAAAATCTTACTACACCTGAACCTAAATTAATAGTACCCTTAGGAACCATACTCAATCCACTAAATTTATCCAAGACCCCAAATTTAACCAAATCATAGTACTCTAACACAAACCATAATTTCATCACCACAAGGAAACATTTCCAATTGCTATTACACCATCATGGATTTTCTTATATGCTCAAGAACAACAACAAAACAATTTTATTCCATACAACATTTCACCTATACTTTTCCAAACGATAAATTCAGTCCATCAAATGCTTTAAACAAAATTTCCAATCAACTTACCTCTAACGCCCTACACTTCAAAAAACATTTGTAGCCACCACCAAAAACCCATTATCAAATCATGCTTACTTCAACCATAATTAACACTCCGAAGGAAAACAAATTTTATTTACAACTATTGCTCTAACCTCAAATAAATTCACATGGTAACAAGATGAAGATCAAAATCCCCAATTTTCCCATTAATTCATTCAAACAAAAAATTAAAGTAATTAGATTAAACATCTTAACCCCACATCAAAGCGAATTTTCCATCTATCTCATCTCATATTCACCACAAAAATTTGACAACAATCATAGACAAAAAAATATCTTTCCTTACCGATAAACTTAATTCCAAACGATACATTTCACACTACCACCATGAATTCAATCACTAAAGAAACTTGTTATCATATTCCATCCCTATGAACGAAATTACCCCTTTATAATTCCATATTTTAAACTGAAATCAATTTTTCATTCATAATCACAAAATAGTGAGAACAAGGCTTAACACCCCTTACACAAAAAATGTAACCCAAAGATGCATTTTCCAATTTCTCCATTCCATAAATCAAGTAATATTAAGCAAATGGTTTAACACCCCTTACACCGAAAAATCTCCTCTTAAATTTTCATTATTCAGTCTTAACCATAGTATATAAAAATATTCACCAAAAAAACTTGACAACAATCATAGACTCAAAAGTATCTTTCCTTACCCATAAACTTAATCCTAAACGATACATATCACACTACCACCATGAATTCAATCACTAAAGAAACTTATTATCATATTCCATCCCTACGAACGAAATTACCCCTTTATAATTCCATATTTTAAACTGCAATCATTTCTCCATTCATAATCACAAATAATGAGAACGAGGCTTAACACCCCTTACACCAAAAACGTAACCCAAAGATGCATTGTCCAATTTCTCCATTCCATAAATCAAATAATATTAAGCAAATGGTTTAACACCCCTTACACAGAAAACTCTCCTCTTAAATTCTAATTATTTAGTCTTAACCATAGTATATAAAAATATTTGTTCTAAATGCACACATAAAGAATCAAACCCATGATCATCCATCCTTAACAAGGCTCTAACCAATTATGCTACGCCCCACCTTTGTTTATGACTTTGCATATCAATTTAATTAATATTTATGCATCCAATTGTCCCTTACAATTATAATTATTTTCCTAGGCCTTACATTTATACTCGTGATACTTGGAAAGATTGATACTTGATGAGTCATTATTTCTCCCTATTTACTTACCTTTATGTACCCATCTTGATTGATGTTTAATGCTTAATTATCTATCTTTAGTGCATTTTCATCTTTTAGGCCTCATTGGTCAATAATTTAGATTTTCACTAATTTGGAATTACTTGGCCTAATTTTCATTCTTAATTAATTTCAGGTTTTGTTGTGTATTGGCGTGATAATGTATATGTTTAATCCACATGTAACTTACATTTTCGCTTTATGAATGTGTGGTTTTCCACTTGCCATGACCATGTCTATGCATTCGAGCATATGGTTTAGTAGGTGCAATGGATGCTTCCTAGTAAATCGTGGTGAAAGGAACCCCAATAGTATAGGCAAAATTTGTATTCATGTTCATTCCTCAAACTCTTTTAATGTAACTTGAACAATGTGATGTATCATCTTTTGAATTTTAATGAATGATAAATGAGTATTTTGAAATGTATACCTAATTTCCTACATTTTGCATGATTTATAACTAATTCACTATACATTCAGTTGGACCTCATTAGACTCATTTGGTGAGATATGGGCCAGTAGACGATGCTATTGTTCATGCACCTTTAGACGACCTTCTGATTATGATAACTGGGGTGATGTGACGCCGCCCCTACAGGGTGTTACAAAATGTGGGGCCAGTAGACGATGCTATTGTTCATGCACCTTTAATGTCAACTTAATATGCTTGCAATGATTATAATTAGTCCTCACAAGCAAGTGTTTTTAAGATGTATTCATTTATGGTCTACTGGTCTGGTGAACATGATGATGCTAAAAAAAAAGCCAATTTTCTCAAAATTATCATTTTTTAAGGATTAAATATGTTTTTGGTCCCTTAATTTTCCTTGAAAATTGGAATTAGTTTTTTTTTTAATTTTGAACCAATTTAGTCTTTCATCTTAAACTTTGAACTAATTTAGTCTTCCATTTTATGGAAATACGTGATTGTAGTCTTTTTAACTAAATTTTGTTAAGTTTATTTGATATTTCAAATACATCCACGATTATATTATCATGAAACGCGTTTGAAACATCAAGTAAACTTTAATAAAATCTGGTTAAAAAAAATAAATCCAACATTTCTTGAGTTGGGATGAACTAATTATAATTTTCACAATACCAAACATATATTTACCACTCTTGTACAACTATTTACTTTTCATTCCCATCTATATTTTTTTTTTCATTTTTTATTTATTTAAAAAGCATTCGATATATTTTACAAAAATGATGATTGTTTTACATTGACATTTTTAGATTTTATTTATGTATTTTTCTCATCTTTCTAGTTTGTGCGAATACAGAGTTTGTAAAGAAGGAGACTTGTGGCGGTGTTCAAACTTCAGAGCTGAACTTGCACCTTCTTTCTGCAACACACACAACACAATTCAATTTCTTCTTCCACTTTGATTCCCGTTTTCTCTCTATTTTTTCCGAATTCTCTCATAATAGGAAGAGACCATGAAATCCGGCAGAGACAAAGAGAAAGAGAACGATCGCTGCATCAGTTCGCATATGCAGACTCTCCATCGCCGTCTTCTCCAGGCCCTAAACCTTGGCACCAGGTCTTAACTTGCATCCCACTTCCATCTAATTTTTTATTCCGTCATTTTTTCATTAAATTTTCTATCTTTCTGTTTTTTCACGAAGTGGGGCCTCAAAGTGATTGAATTGTGTTTTTCATGTCGTGGATTGTTGTTCTAGCTGTGATTTTATTCTTTGTGAATACAGACATTTTGATGAGAAGACAAATAGGTGGAGGTGGCAGTGCGCCAACATTGAAGTGCAGAAAAATGTGCTACGATCAATTGGTGCCTTTCTTGATTCCTTATCGGGAGATGCACGTGCTGCACGTAATGCTGTTGTTAAGGTGTATATTTTGCTTCCTTTTCTTTTTGGGATTTTAAGTCTAGTAAGTAGCACCTATGGACCTGACTTGGGACTTTCAAAATGAAATGTGCGTATCTATTCTTGTGAAGATTGTGGAACTTGTAGATCTTTTTATGAATTTGGTTGAGTTAATCTTACTCAGCATACTTACGAAGTTAGGATTATATTTACGTCGGTGAATTAATTACAATTAATTATTACTAGCATAAATAAATAAATAAAACGAAGAAAGCATTTCACTGGGGCAGTTTGGGTTGAGAAATACAGAATTCTGTTTTCATATTTATTTTCACTTTTCTGATCTTTATACAAGAAAAGGTGAAAAAAAAAAATTAAAAAGTTGTTTTTACGTATCCTGCATTTCGAAAACAGTAGACATAGTGAAAACAGATAATGTTTTCACAAGCCAAACTAATACTTTTTGAAAATAGTTACTAATGTAAATTCCTACTCATAAATTTCTGTAGAATGGTTTAATATAGATAAATTGGTCTGGTATTTTCAATAACAATGATATATGCGCTTTCCTGCCTTGCTTTACTTCTTCAGGAATCTGTTCCTGATATTTTGGGAGCATTATTATGGATTCTTCAATGCAAAAGTGAGGCTTTATTAAGCATGGCATTAAATGTTGCTGTGAAGTTGGTTAGTGTTCTGCCTAATCCATTATTGCAATCACATATGTTGGATCTTGTTTATTGTCTATCATCCTTGCTATCTTCACATCAAGTAGAAGTTGCTATACCCTGTGCTACCACTTTGAATTTTGTAATCTCAAATTTGAATGCTACAAGTGAGAAGGAAGTTATGGAAGCACTGAAAGAAACAGAGGCGTCCCTTCGGATTGTTGGAAATATAAAGGATTTTGCTGAAGGTGTAAAGAAAATTGAGTATTTTGAAGAGATGACTTTACTTTTGAGCACAATACTGTGGCGCTGGCATCCGTCTAGGTTCCCTGTTTGTAATGATGTAGTACTTATGAAAGTTTTAGCAAATATCCATACAAAGGCAGATAGTTCTATTAAACTTGCACTTCTAAAGTTGTACACGTCTATAGGTATTAAAATACCACTCTATTGTCCATTACAACCAAATCACTTTTCCTTGTTATCATCTATTCTCTGGACCAACTAATTTCTATTGTTGTTACCAGCTTTATGTGATTCTGCAGCAAGAAGACTTGTAGAGGATGAAGAAGTATTTCCTCAAATGTTTGTGCAGGCAATGGGAAAATCAAACCCTCATGCTATTCGGATAGAGGGGTTTAGGCTTGCTCAATGCCTATTGGTAACATTTCATTGTTCTATAAGATGACCACTGTAATATAAAGTATTTCTACTAACAAAGGTTGGTTTTTTTCTGTCCAGAGATCCCAAGATAATTGTTTAAAAGTTGTTGGTTTGTGTGGTGAAGCTCTTGTTGAGGCCATAATTTGTGGAATGACAGAAACTAGGCTGAGTTCTAAAAAAATTGGAAACAACCATGAGTCTTTGTCAGTGGAAGCTTGCCAGTTGGCTCTAATAACTCGTTGGGCAGGTGATCATCATACCAACTTTTGGAAACAAGGAATTGATAGAGTCCTTCTTAATCTTCTGATTGAAAATATTCAAGACCAATTGTTTGAACCTGTCTTGTCTTTGGAAAAACAAATATATATGGCAAAAGAGGGATTAAAAGCCAATTGTCATCTTGGTCTTAGGAGTTATGTGTGGGACATTCTTGGGTGGCTTACAATTCATTGTGGAGAAAATTTAAACCCTTATACTCGTGGTAGTGAGCTCTGCATCAACTTACTAATTACATGTGCATGGTAAATTGTATTCCTTCCATTATCATTTCTTGATGGATTTAACATGTGTATAAACTTTAATATAATAACATATCATATGTCTCAGTTTCTTGCTATGACTGTTCATTATATTTCTGAAAATTTTCAGCTGATCTTTTATTTCACCTGTTGATGCGCTCCAAATTCACTAATTCTAATTTTCGGTTTCTCTATAGCTTGAGTTTTGTGGATACACTTGAAAAATGGTGCAGAATTTGTCAAAAGGATATTGATGATCATTTTCAAAGTGAACCAGTATCAAGGGCTGTTCTAATGATGATTCGTTCTCCATGTAATTCCATCTCCTCACACACTAGATTCTTATTATCAGATGTACTGAAGGTGAAAGGCATGCCATGCTTGAAAAGCTTACTACATACTCTAGATTATACATCATCCCTAGAAAGCTATGGATCATTTGATAAACTTCAACTGGTTATTAATTTAATTGGGTTTACTTGTCTTTCAAGTTTACCACAATACCCAAGATGTATCATTGAGAGCAAAGGGATAAAGGTAGTTGTTCTTCTTCTGAAACGATGCTTAAATAATGACATTCATATTGAAAGGCAAAACTTTACTCCTCATTTGTATACAACATGCCATGAAAGGTCTTGTTGCTTTTTTGATAAAGAAGATTGGGAAGGCTCCAATGTTCTCTTCTTTTATAGTTTGTTGGGCTTAACTGAAATTCTTCATCATTGTGACCTTTTACAAGAGAATTCTCCACAGTTTTCTAGAGAGGTGACAAACATTACACCACAATTAGTTAGCAAACTTCAAGAGATCTGTAAAAGAAAATCTTTCAGTCCTGGTGTGAGATGGTATGTTTCTTATATTCTAACTTATTTTGGATATTATGGTTTCCCAAGTGAATTAGCCAAAAGGATCCGAGAATCTCTCAATAAGGAAGAATACTCAGATATGAAGCTTGTCTTAGCAAATGGGGAATCTCTAAATGTTCATGTTGTTATTCTTGCTGTTCGATGTCCATCACTACTGCCTCCTCAATTGTTAAAGAGTTCTAAAGAGATACCAGATGAGTTTGTCAGAGAGACCGTGAGAGAAGTTCGTCTATCTTCTCATGTTGATTATGAAGCATTGGTATTGTTGTTGGAATATGTATACTTGGGATACTTACATGCTAGTGAAGAAACAGCAAAGAAGCTAAAAATTCTTGCTAAGCGCTGCAATCTACAGCCTTTGTTCCAAATGCTTCATAGGCAGCGTCCAAAATGGGGCTTACCTTTCCCCAGCGTTAATCTTACTTCAGCTTTTGGTTTAGCTGGAAGTTGTTTTTCGTATGGTTTGCTTCTTGATAAACTTCTTATAAATATCTTGAAATTGCACATGATTGTTGTAATCTTGCATTTTCTTTTTCGTTTATGTCCATTTCCATCTTTTATTCTCACAAAATTTTATGTATTAATTCACATATACTTATATAGCAACCTTTATTTAATTGTTTGTGAGGTTTATTCAGTGCTTTTAAAATGAGTTACTTTTCTGAAAAGACTGTTGAACTTGGACGCAGTTGCTAAATGCAATTGTATTATCAAGTACAGTGAGGCATATACATTTACTAGTTGGAGATTTCTTATTGATTAAATATTTATGGACTTTGTGATTTTAGGGTAATTGAAATGTTTATACTTTCTATACAATGAGGAACAGTAACAGTGCGATTGCTAACATTTGTTTTCAAAGTTTGGGAGAAAAAATCTGATTTTCTCAATCTATTTTCAGGGATGTCATATTGGCAGCTAAATCAAATGAGCTTGTTGGGTGGACATGCGATATTTGTTCTGACACAGTACCCCATATGCATGTTCACAAAGTTATATTGCAGTCTGGTTGTGATTATCTACAAGGTTTGTTCCGGTCAGGAATGCAAGAAAGGTAATTATTGATCAAGATATTCATAATGATCTTACAGTTTTTCTGATTTATGAATGATGAAAAGCTTTACGATTTATTCAAACTGTGGCTCATGAAAATTGAACATGTACATGGTATAAACTCAAAAGGTAGACATGCATGGCTGTCTATTACTTATTCTTTGTTGATCAACATCTATGTAATCTGTTCTTGGCTAAACTCTAATCAAGGCTGATAGAACACTTGATCAGAATGTAGGTGAAAGATAGAGCGGAATAGAAGGGTGCTGAGTTGGCAAATTCTGTTAATGGAGTGTAGGATGGGAATAGGAGAATGTGGCATAGTGGAGTCAGTTATACTTTTGGGTGATTGTGTTGGGAGAGAAGATTCTTCTTCTCTCAGAAGCATACACTCTGGTATTGCTGTAAGGAGCTTATGCTATGTTTTTCATTAAATAATATTCCCTTTTCATGGTATCCTTGATGATATAACAACTATGTGGATTGAAGGAATATTGAAGGGAATCATAGTAATGATGATGGTGGATGGTGTGGCATTGCATAACTTCATTTCTCCATAAGTAACAATTTTTGTCAACAGCCCTATTGTTTCAACTCATGAAATCAGAATTCGGTTTGGTGATAGTCATATAGTTTACTACTATAGGTATTTGTTTCAATCTTTGCATTCAATTGCAGGCAATTGACATCACTATAGGGGCTTAGTGCTAGATTTGGATTTGACAATAGGGGTTTGTGGTTAAAGACTTAAAGAAAAATGGAAATGAATTGGGGGAAAATGACTTTGAAATTTGGCACCATGAAAGTCCACTTTTACTGCTAGGGTTTTCCACTAATGGTGTGGGGGATCCAAAATCTTTCCATAGCCGGTTGAAGGAAGTCACTGATGGAAATTTTGAAGATGGGGGATGAGTTGTAAATGTATCTATGGCAATTGTTGATCCAAACTTAAATTCATTTCAGGGGAAAGAACTCCTGGATGTTTTAGAAGAATTCAAGGGTTTTTCAAGCAGGTGATGGGGTTACGCCGAAAAGGGATTCTGAGCATGTGATTGAAATGGAAGTTGGTACAAGGGCCTGTGAATGTTAGCTTGTAACATTATCTGCTCCTGCTCCTGCACAACATAAGATTGATAAACAGGTTGCTGATTTACTACAACAGGGAGCAATTTGACATAGCTCAAATTCTTTCTCCTGATATTAGTTAAGAAAAAAGACTACTCTTGGTTGTGCATGTTTTAATAAAGTAATAATTCTTGACAAGTATCTTATTCTTGTAGTGGGTGAACTTTTAGATGAATTAAATGAAACTTGTTATTTCTCAACTTTGGATCTCAAGTTTGGTTATCATCATATTCGAGTGTGAGAACATGACATCCATAAAATGGAATTTAGAACTTATGAATTTGGCTTGATGAATGCTCCGACTAGTTTTGAACCTATAAGTTTTTAAAACTAATTTAAGAAGGTTCGTGTGTGCATTTTGTTTATGGCATCCTTGTGTACTCCAAGAAATGACAAGTGAGTTTATTGCACATTCAGTAAGTGTTACAATAGTTGCAGAATATTTACTTTGTAGCCAACAAGAAGAAATATACCTTTGTGAGGAAACAATGAGTATTTGGGTCATTATCAGGAGTTACCATGGATCCTGCTAAGGTGGGAAGTGCGGTGGAGTCACCAATCCTTCATAATGTCAAAGGTGTAAGAGGGGTTTTGGAGTTTACCAGTTATTGTAGTGTAGGAACTTCATTTAAGGGTATGGATTTACTTATCGTAGGTGAAATAAAAAGTTATTAGGGTCTCTAAATTATGTAATTATGTAGTATAGAGCACAACCTAAGTTGATTATCCAAGGACACATACTAAATTGTATTCAATCTTTAACATTTTTGTCATAAAAATTAAAATTGGGGATTTAAGGATTTAAAAATGAAAAATGGAAAACAAATTAAGAGATTAGAAGCGAAATCCAGAGATAGAAAATTGATCAATCCACAAATTCAAATTACCAAGCAATTCAAAAATCATAGTTCCCTAAAGATTTAATCCAAGTTTGAACATTTAACCTAGTTCAATCAATCGACTAAACCAATTATATGAATTGAATCTCAATATCTTTCAATACAATTCATATTTAGTTATCAAATCAAGATTCAATCAATTCCTAATTTGAATTCTAATTTCATAAATGCAAATTGATATCACAAAGGGCAAAATCGAAATTAGGGAAGAGAAGAACAAACTCAGAGTGAAGAACAATCAATACAAAAACTCAATTCGTATTGTTTGATCTTGATTCCAAGAATTGATCAAAAATTTAGTTCTCCATTATTCAACATAAAAATCGAGAATAGAAAGAAAAGGAGGAAAACTAAAACTCTAAAAACTATGCAATTAATTTTTGTCTATTTGTTTAGTAATAGTTTACCTTGGGATGAATTTTAGCATTATACTACATATCATATCTCCACTGTTCTGACCCGTTTAAGGTTGTTTGTGGAAGAAATCCACCATCAGTTATACGATCCTTTCTGGGTGATTACTAAATTAGAAGCTGTAGCACAATATCTTGGACAGAGATGAAACTTTGTTGTTTGAAGTAAAATTTTGAGTAAAGCATGAAAACAGATAAAAAAAATTTGCTGATAAAAGGCATAGGATGCAGTCATTTGAAGTGTGGAAGTGGGTTTTTCTCAAACTGCATCCTCATAAAAAACAATTGGTGGCATGCCGCATTAATTGAAAGCTCTCCCCTTGATTTTATGGTCCTTTTGAGTTGATTGAAAAGTTAGGAGTGGTTGCTTATAAATTGCAGTTGCCTCTTTCTAAGGTCCATTATGTCTTTCACGTGTCCTAAAAAGGGCCATTGGAGAGTACACTGCAGAGGCCAATCTGCCATCGGAATTAGAGGTGGAACCTGATGACCACATTGTACCTGGGCATGTTTTGAGCAGTATAATTGTTATACAGAACAATTGTCCCATCAAACAATTTTTGGTATAATGGAAAGGTTTGCTATTGAGGATGCTACAGGGGAAGAGGAGCACAATTTGCCTGTCAATTTCCTCATCTCAACCTTGAGGACAAGGTTGCTCTCCTAGTGGAAGGAAGTGATAGAACACTGGACCAGATTGTCGGCCCAAATGTTGAGAGACCCAAAACATGGTGTAAACGGGTAGAAACAAGAGAGCAGAATAGAAGGGTGCTGAGTTGGCAAAATTCTGTTAGGGGAGTGTAGAGTAGGAATATAGGAGAACGTGGGATAGTGGAATCACTTACGATTTGGGTTATTGTTAGGAGCTTAGGCTCTGTTTTTCATTAAATAATATGCCGTTTTCAGTATATTTATTGAGAGTTCTATCAAATGCCTGATAAGACCTTTGGGCCCCAGGCCTTGTAAACCCTGCACTAAAACTTCTAATGTGGGACTCAACTTCCACCACAGCTTGAAATTATAGATCAAGATTGATATTTTTCTCTTCAAAAACATATTAACTTTCCTTTGGAGACTCACTAATGGTGTTCTTAATCCCTTGGAAGTAACGTGGAATCATGTTGTCATGATGGTTTGCGTTGTTATGTTCTTCCATGTTAACTTCATTTCAATTCTCAAGTTAGTCTAGGATATACATGCAAATCAGGTGTGAGAATTTTTCATTTCTATTGGACACTTTGCAAGCCTCTTTGCTTTAATTTTTGTTTCCTTCTACACTTGGATTCTGTCTCCTATGGGTCTCTCTTAAATGTTATTCACTCATTGTTGCAGTCATTCACAAGTAATAAAAGTTGATATTAGCTGGCAAGCATTGATTAAACTAGTGCAGTGGTTTTATTCTGATGAGCTGCCTGGTCCTCCATCTGGATGCTTGTGGGATAATATGGATGATCAAGAAAAGCTATTTAATCTACAACCGTATGTGGAGCTTTATTGGCTTGCTGAGTTCTGGATTTTGGAAAATATTCAGGAAGCTTGCTTTAATGTTATTATGTCTTGTCTTGATTCTTCCTGGCGGTTGTCCATTAAAATAATCAAAATGGCTTATAATCTCTCTTTGTGGAAGTTAGTTGATATTGCGGCAAATCTCATGGCTCCTTCATATCGTCAATTACGAGATTCTGGTGAACTAGAAGAATTTGATGATGCGCTAGTGCACTTGATTTATTCTGCTTCTATTCAACTTAACTAAGAAAACAAAATTGCTTTTGGTGAATCAATACTCCTCAAGATGGTTCATAGGGCAAGAGATTCTAGAGGCATATACTAACTCTTTTAGGAGCTACAAACTTTGTCAAGTATGGTATGCTGATCTTTCTGTCACATTATTTTTAATTTTCAAGGTTCTAAAATTACTTCTAGAATTTTGATATAAATCCTTTAACTTTTTGTTTTCTGCTTTTTTATTAAAATCTGAAAGGAAAATTCTGCTTAATTAGGGACATTAAAATTTTCTATACCATGTGCTATTCTTTCTTCCTTTTCCTTCAAAATATTTATTTTTCATTTTGCCCTTGCTTACTGGTTTTTCTGAGCTGACAGGTCTACCCTCTTTATTAAAATGAGTGAAAGAAAAGCAATTCAAGTGCTCCCATTTTATGTAACTTCTTGAATACTTTATTCAAAGTTTTCTAACTTCTGTAATTCATCAAACTCATAATATTCTAAGGCATTTTCATAATCTCAATTTTCTTATTAGATAACATTTTTTGATAATAAAAATTAATAGAAAGGAGAGAAGATACATCTGGGGAAGGATAGGAATTTTCCTTGTCAAAAGAAAAAAGGAAAAAGAGAAAACAATGACCTGAAGTATAGCTCAAATAAGGCACAAAATTGATTAATCTCTTTTACACATCACTGATAGGAAAGTCCTTGTAGCAATCATGGGCAGAGCATAATTATAATATTATCCCATGGCAAGTGAAAGGAACCAGTAAATTATCTGGGTGAGTAGATAAGAAAAACATAGGGAGATCAAGAGAGGGTGTGGGGACTCATTTGCATAGTCACTAAGTGCAGGTTTTTAGTACCTTAATTATTAGGGAAAATTTGCTTTGTTTTCAAATGATGTTTTAGTAGGATTTTGTTTATATGGTATTGTAAACACAAAATAAGCTATATTGGAACAAATGTTTATGACCAGGTGATTGTTAATACCTTTTGGTCTCTTCTATATATTGATTGTAGGCATCAGAAGGACCTGGGATGAGGCTTGCTCCATGATTCAAAGCAAGTAAAGTAATTTGCTGTGGTGGTTAGAGAGAGAAAACTTGTTGCTCGTGAAGAAATCTAATGTTTGGTCAGTTTAGAATGCTCGTATTACTTTAGTAGTTCCTTAAAAATAATTCATAATAGTCAATTTGTATTTGTTCCCTCCTTTTTCTTCTTATTGAGGTGCTTTCTTGGATTTAAATTGCAGTTGAAGATGCCATGCCATGCATGCCGTTTGATTTCTGTTCACAAGGCATTAGTTCAAAGCTCATTTATCTCTTTTATTTTGAAAACACATTCATTAGTTCTTCCATCTAACTATATTCATAGGCATTTCTGTCTTTTATTTTGTAAACACATTCTTAATAATAGTGTTTTTGTCTTACTAGTAGTTATTTGTGATGCAACAAACTATCTGCTTTGAGAAATTTTCCATTCCTCTCATATGATTTCTATTGGTGCTCCATGTGGCCTATAGATTTTATACATGAGGTGCTAAGCAAGTGTTATGGATTTACAGGGTCACAAGATGGGCATAGTTCAAACAATCAATGATGACCGAAACAAATAGTATCTTTTCCTAGGCAGTAAAAACAACAATTTTGGGACCTGTGTTTTGCTGCTGCTTCTGCCGTTAAAGCTCTTGACACTTTCGAAGAGTTTTTGGGAGCAAAAAGGTACTTCTTGGCTTTTCCACTTGGCAGCAGCCATGCAACTAATATTCCTACTCAACATTTTCCTCTCAACTTTTCTTTGAAATGTGATTTCTTGCATATGTGTCCAACTTGAACTTCTCTCATGGTTGTTGGCTTGAACAAACAGACTAAGCATCAACAAGTTATTCTTAAAATGAGCAAAGTTCACAGAAAATTGCATCAAATTCATCATCATTAAATTCTGTCAAGGTGCCACGTTGAAATTGATCTTCTTGGTGGCATGTATGATGGAACCCTACTCAGTAACCACGTCCAAGATTGGTGGAGGCATCGTCTCCTTCGCATATTAGTTGCTCAAGCTGATTTTAAATGCTCTCCCTCCACCTTGTATAATAGTGTATTCCAACACCATATATTAGCTTCAGGGATTCTTTGTATTTCAGCATTGTACCAGTAGTAGGTTATTTTCGTTTTTCGTGGTTCCAACACCATATTATATTCCAAATAAGTTAGGTCAGACATTAATGTGAACTTTGAAATCTTAAGTGATACTATAAAATTTATCGATTGTTGTTACATGAAAAATTATTAAAATGAAAAGAAATAGATGAATATAAATATAGAGATAATATCAAATTTGTGCTAAAAGTTACATGAGATATAGATAAATTATATCTATTATGAAAAAAAATTAAACATATAGAGTTATAATATTGACTCATTTATATTGTTGTCTAGCTAACTTATTAGTATAATAATTTCTTTCCAAAAAAATAAGAAATTTTGAGTTGTATATGTATAAAAAATATTGCAAGTATGAGTGTCATTTCCCTTCGGACTCCAAGAATCACTTTTTGATCTAAAAATTATAACAAATTAGAGTAGAACTATTTCCAATTTAAAACTTCTAAAAGTCTTTCTTCTAAGTATTTTCTAAAGCATAAATGATTCATAAATTCGCATAAGTAAAATTTACACTCATAAAAAGCTGAAAGTTACATATTCGACCTTCTCTAAAAATATTAGCATATGTAGTTAAACTAAGACAATCTCTAGTTACACTATTAATATTCATCTTAAACCAATTGGCACATGAAACTTGATATGTTACATCTTTAAGAGTGTGTTCTTACGTGGGTGATGATTTGAGGGAGAGGGAGATGATTGATTTGGTTTGATTAGAAAGTGATATTTAATATTGTTTTTTTGTATGGATTTGAGAGTGATAGTGGAGTGGATTTAAGAGTAATTTTTGTGAAAGTTTGTGAAGGATTGGAAATTAAATTTAATAGATAAAAATGTAGAATGACCTAATTGTCCTTGGTGTTAAAAAAGTATAATTAAATGATATTTAGATAAGTTGTAATTAGTTTTTCATATATTATTATCATAAATAAAAATATTATAAATATTTATGAATTGAAAAAAATATATTAAAATATATTTGATTTAGAAAATTTAATATTTAATTTAAAAAAATAATCATCTGGATACAAATGTGGTAAGTGGAAAGCTGGAATCAGATACAAATGTGTGTATTAGAAATCTTGTTCGCATACCTCAAGCCCATGCCTATTAGTGGACCTAATTTTTTTCACAATATAATAACATGGATAATAAAAGGATAGTGTGGTAATTTGTCATATTTATCTCACAAATCTCTTCGAAAAAGGGAGATAGACTCTATGCAGTAATATCACAATTAATTATCTTTTTGGTCGCTTTCTTTCCCCAAAACAGAACAATTGTTTCTCCCCTTGTTCATCGTTCTCAATTACTACAGTATTTCTTCGCATGAGAAGAGACCCTAAAAGAAACCACCATACTCCCTTTATTTTTATTTTGAATATTAAAAACGTTAAGCACAAAAAATAATCCTCATATGTTTATTATATTTAGTTTTAGTCATAAACACCAACTCCTTAATTTAGAAAACAACGTAAATAAAAGTAATTGAATCATGTAATCTACAATTAGAAAATATCATAAATAAATAATAATACATTAAAAAAATATTATATAAAATTTATTTTATAATTAAATTATATATATATATATATATATATATATATTATAATCTTATAAAACAAACACAAACACATGGTAACCTGTATTTCTGAAACAGATTTTCTTAAGGTGGTTTCAATTGAAGATCCTCGTTAGCACCCTCTGATTAGAAGGAAGCACTCAATTATTATGTCTGATGTTTCTTCCAGCATTTGTTCTCAGTTATATTTGCATGTGTTTTCTGTGTAGATGAGTACCTTCTACTTAAAAGTGTAAGAGAAGAAGGGATACAGGTACACCAAATTTTATCTTTGAGTTTATTAGTGGTTTTCCGTTTATCAGTAATGGTATTGTTTTATTAGAATCGTGTTTCTTTAATTTTAATATTACGTATTAGGAGGGTATAATTGATAAATGTGTGGTATATTAAGTTTTATTTGACAAATTTGAGAGCTTTTATTTTTGTTTGTAGGGTGCTTGATTGAATTTCCTATATACGTAGGCATAAAGGGTGTGATTATTTTGAATGGATTGAAAAAATATTGAAAAGCTAAGTATCGAAATTGTAGAAATGAAGAGTCAAATTTCTATATTGGAGGGCAATATGGAAAAGGTTCTTGAAGAAAAATGTGAGTTATTAATTAAAAGAACATGTTCTTCATTTAATACTTAATAGCAACTCGAATTTTAAATATTTCGAATGTAATTAAGTTAATTTTTAAATAAATGTAGTTGTAATTGTTTACTTTTATTAAAAATTGTTAGAAAATTTAAGTGTAATTCTAATCAGAAAATAGAAAGTTAAAAAATATCTAAGGAAGAAGACATGTACATTTATTCTTTCAAGATTTTGAGTTCGAGATACTTTTAACATTTTATGAAAGATTAACTCAAATTTTAATATTATTGAATCTTTCTGACGGATTCTCCTAAAACAAATCATAACCAATATATGAAATGAAACTTGAAAGATAATTATTGTATATAGTGTTATTTCATTATGAGTTAAATATGATTTTAATTCTTAAATTTTGATGAGAAATTGAAATTAGTTTCTGTTTTAAACTTTGGTACAATTTGATTTCTAAATTTTGAAAATAAATATCTTTTAACTCAAGTGTATTAAATGTTTTTATGTGTTAAACGATGTTTAAGACTAACATTTAACTTGTTTACACCGTTTAACACATTACAACTCAAATGTTAACTTTGAACATTGTTTAACACATAAAAAAAATATTAACACTATTGTGTATCAAAGTTACAATAATGACGGATTTCAATTTTGCGTCCTAATTTATGAACTACAAACATATTTAACCATTTTATTATTATGTGTTTCTTATTTCTTACAACTATAAAATGAATGCAGAGCTTTATGAGAAAGAAACAAACAAGAGAAAAGAAAGATCATAGTGTTGAGAAATTGTCATATAAATTATGTTTAGAAAAATTGGATTAAGAGTTTGAATATTGTAAAATCTTTCACTGAGTAAAATTGTAACCCGTGAATTGTATTGTACACTCTTGCTGAGAGAGTGTTATTTGATTATTCATTATAATTGAGAGTTCACGATCTCAAGAAAAGATTGAGAAGGATACCTAAAATGGTCAATGCTCAATGTAGCTTGGAGAGGTTTGTACTCGTATACATGAATAGAGGTTGTGACTTTAGACTTTTATCAAAGTTGTTGCAGCTATGATTATATTTATATAAATTATCTTTTTAATTGTGATTGTTTTTATTTTGTTTAAAGATATATACTTTTGACTATTTTCTGTTTTGAAATTTTGATTATAAAATTAATTATGATTTTGATATTATTGTTATTATAGGATATATATATATAAAGATAAAAGTTTTATTTTCTTTTTAGCATTTTGATTTATTTTTAATATTTTTATAAATGAAATTTTGACTTTGGTTTTGGTTAAGAATTGAAGTAACAATGTTTATTTTTGTTTTGTTGATGTAAAGGTTTAATTGAGTTGGCAAATTGCAACATTGTTTTCTTTAAAGTAATGGCAGCTTTGAGGTGGCATTTTGCTACTATGTGTTTTGTTTAATTTTATGTATATAATGATAATAAGATGGCTTACGGATTTTGATTATTAAGCATTGTGTTGTGACTAAATTTTTGAGTGGTACTTGCAGGGCATTAATTTTTTTTAGGTGTAAAAATTTGAATAAAATTAGTTTCATAATATCAATGGATTTTTAGAAAGAAAGCGATTATTTAAGAAAAGGCAGTTGGAGTAGATGAGTACAATGTATATAATTATAATAATAATTTTTCATTGGCGCATGTGAACTTTTTCGAATTGGATTAATGGCATAAGTGATGAATTTGGTGATTAATTAATGTATGTTAATAAATGGTTTATCACAAATAAAGTTTATGTAAATACATCAAATTTTCAGAGGATTGTTGGTTTAAAAGAAGCTAAGAGTTTTTAAAATCAGTATCTGTGAATTGATAAATTGTAAAAATAGGTTTATGAGATTAATGTTTAATGGACGAAATTTTAGGATTAAACTAGTATACTGAACTTGCATACGCACGAGACGTATTTGTTTTATTTTATATATTAAAACAATAAAATAGTGAAAGTATTATGTAATAAAATATTATGAAAATTAAGTTATATTGTTGTAAATGTTGTTATTAAAGTAATGAAATACTAGATCTAAGTGGGGCAATAATAATTTCAATTTTAAATATAATAAATATAATTGATATCACAATACAATACATTTTACGAAATAATTATAATAGCCTATGATTTTGTTTTTTGTTTTTCTTTTATTTTAAATTTTTTTAGAATAATAATATATTTTTATTATATTTATTTAACCATTAAAAATACTAATACTAATATTAATATAAATTATAAATTATAAATTATGAAAATTTTAAAATATTAAAACTCTATTTAGCAAAAGTATTTAGTATAACAATGTTTTCTATAATTAAAAAAAGCACACTTATAATAATAACAACATTATGAATAGTAATAATAATAATAAAAATAATAATGATACCAATAATAATAATAATAATAATAATAATAATAATATTTATGTTATAAATATTAATATTAATGCTAACACTAAGGCTAATGTCAACTATAATAATCTATAATTATATATAAAGATATACATTAACAACAAAACAAATACAAATGATAAATAATTGAAATATGATTCCGTAGTAAATTAATTTAAGATTTGTGTCTAACTATAATGATAATAATAATAATAATAATATCATTATAATAATATCTGGTAATGATAATAATAATAATAATAATAATAATACAATAACTACATATATATAAAGAGATATACATTTGTTGTGTCCTTTTTGGTTTATATAATTTTATCCTCTTAATTATTATTTTTTAAATTAAAATAATTATTCATAATGAAAATTATTTGTCCATTTTATCATTTTAATAATTTTAGTAACTATATTTTTAATTCAACTCATTACATAGATATAAAAATAAAATGAACAACAAAACAAATAAAAAGTGCAAGTAATTGAGATATGATCCTAATGAAGGATTATCTTGTTTCTTTTTAAGGATTAGTGAACTTCCTTTCTAAACATGTTTAGTCTTAAACAAACATGTGTCTCCATCCTTGGTTGGTGTCAATGTAAGGCCCATTAAAATCTTGTTTATTCAATTCTACCCTAAAGTAAAGGGTTGCCGCTTGTAATTGGGCCTAGGGCTGGCCCAAGTGGTAAAACTAAACCCTAATCTGCCCTAAGACACTCACCCTCACTCTTCACAGAATCAGCCGTCACACCTTCTGCTCCGAGAGAGAGAGCTCTGCTAGGGTTCAGCCGCCTTTTTGCATCCAGTGGGCTCGAACCAGTTTTTCCGCTTCTCGTAAGTCCATTCCAACTCGTACTCGTACTTCCTTTGGTGCTTCTTCATGTTTGTTTTCAGCTAGGATTCCGTAATGAGCTTATTTTGTGATCTGCTCCTTTGTTTTCCAGTTCATAAGCATACCTTAGAGCCGTGGTGTCCGTGGTTGCGGTTGAGTTCCTGTACTAGCATATTCCAGGTAAGGGAAGCTAGAACCCCTTGTCTGGTGTGTTTGTGATGTATGTACTGTTGATTTAATGATTTTTCGAGTTCGATATACTGTCATGGATGTTTGGACTGGCTGGTTTCCTTGTTTGGATATGTTTATGTGCGTTGCAGGCGTGAACAGTGGTAAACACTAATAATCTCGCCCAAGCGAGCTCGCCTCGCCCAGGTGAGATGAGCAGAGGCTCGCCTAGGGCTTTCTGCGCGAGTTGTCGCTTAGGCGACCAAAACTCGTTTTGAGCGAGCAGATGTCTCGCCTAGGCGAAGGGGATCTCGCCTAAGCGAGATTGCGCAGGGGCTACTATCCTTCATGTCGAGCTCTCACCTAGGCGGAGGGGAGCTCGCCTGAGCGGGGACCTCGCCTAAGCGAGAGTCATTCTCGCTTGAGTGAGACCCTCCAGCCTGAGCGAGGAGCTAGGCGAGGATGCGTCCCAACTTGTTGTTCTCTCCGTGCTTGGATGTTTAAAGTATTCTTCTATGGGTTATTTTATGATGGCTTAATGGGAATGTTAATATGCATGATTGGGAGGGGATTATATTGTGGGGGATTGTGAGCTTGACATGATTCGTATGAGTTGTGCATGAGAAGTTGGATATATATATGTGCGTGTGGTCACAAATTTGGCATGAGCAACAATGGACCTTGATGGTTGGTAAACCAGTGGCATGGTGTTGGTATGAGAGGAAGCATTTTACTCATGATTGGTAATGACGAGTTGGTGTTGATTTAATCGTGGAAAATGAGGATTGGTTATGGATGTTGGTATGAAATTTATGTGTAATGTATGTGTAAATTCTTGGCTGTTTATATATGTTGGTCTGTGTCAGTGCGTAATTCCTTGGAGTCTCTAGGTGAGACTTTCAGGGTTACGCTTCAGTGGTCGGGACGTAATTCCATGGCCTCTGTTAGTGAGTGTCCATGGTGGTGCCCCATCTATATGGTCTGGTAAGGATTCAAGGTAAGGTTGCATCCTAACACTCTAAGGAGTCAGTTAGTCTCACTTAGAGCGAACTGACTCCTGTGGTGAGAGTAGCAGGAGGCCCGAAATTCATTAAGGGCTAACCTTGTGGTGAGGGAAAATTGATTCATTATAACACTTGTAACACATAGCTTGGGGGTGAGCAGCTCGGGGGTGAGCAGAGGTATCCACCACAAGTGCAAGCATTCGCTGAATCTGACCGGGCTATATGTATCCAGATGAGTCGAGTCAAGTCTTAGTGTATTGTTTGGAAGGTCGTACCATGCTTGCATGATGTATGCATAATGAACTGTGAATATGTATATGATTTTATTAATGAAATGGTTTTGGCTCTAGCTTACCCTTTGTTGTTTGATTGTCTTGTGTGTGGTACTTCTCTTTTGCGATGATCATCAATTTATTGATGTGAGCATAAACGAGAGGTTCTCGCGGTCAACAGGGGGACGGTGACTCCGCTGCATAGTCCATCTGGGCTGGAGCTGATGTTTTATTTTTTGTTGGGCTTTTCTTAGGGCCACGACCCATGTATTCCGTTGTCTTGTGATCTCTTTATGTTCCTTTAACTTTATAACTGGGTTTTTCCTGTGGCACCGTGGTGTGCCTTATGTTGCAAGGAGTTGGTTTAAACTCCAGGACTGCGCTAAGACATTATTCTAGTGTAACGCTTCTTTAATTACGCTATTAATTAAATGGGGTGTTATAGTCAATCCTTCATCAGATCCCGTGGTAAATAAATGTAAAATGTGTGTTTAACTATAATAATAATAACAATAATAATAGATAATAATAATAATAATACTAAAATAATATCGCATTATTGATAATAATAATAATAATAATTAAAATAATACTAATACAACTACATATATAAAGAGATAAACATTTTTGGTGCCCTTTTTTATTTTTTCGATTTTATCCTCTTAATTGTTATATTTTAAACTTAAATTTTTATTTGAAATAAAAAAAATATTTTTCATTTTTATTATTTTACTAATTTTAGTAACTATTTTTTTGAATTGAAATAATTATTCAAATGTAAAGATAAATAAACAACAAAACAAATAAAAGAGTCAAGTAATTGAAACATGATTCATAGATGTAAGTAAATGTAAAATGTGTATGTAACCATAATAATAAAAAGAATAATAATAATAATAACTATTATAATAATTATAGTTCTAATTAATAATAATAGTAGTAGTACTAATAATAATAATAATATAATAATAATAGAAACAATTGTAGTTAATAATGATAATAATAATAATACTTATAGTTGGTAGTAATATTGATTATAATAATTATAGTTGATAACAACAATTATAGTTAATAATAATTATTATTACTATTATTATAATTAGAGTTGATAATAATAATAATAACAATAATTAGAGTTATAATTGATAATAATAACAATAATATAAAAATAAAATAATAAATATCATGAAAATTAGGTTATATTGTTGTAAATGTTATTATTAATGAAATGAAGTGGTAAATTCAGTTTTAAATATAATAAATAAAATTAATATCATAATATGGTGCAGTTAATTGATTTTACAAAATAATTATAATAATATATGACCCGTACACGTTTTTTATTTATTTCAAAATCTGTTTAGAATAATAATATAATTGTTATTATATTTATTTAACCATTAAAAATAACAACAACAATAATAATAATATTAATATAAATTATAAATTATAAAATTTTTAAAAGATTAAAAATCTATTTAACAAAAATATTTAGTATAATAACATTTTTTATAATAAAAAAAGCACTTATACTAATAACATCACTATGAATAGTAATAATAATAAAAAAAAAAATAATAATGATACAAATAATAACAAACAAATGATAGTAATAATGATAATTTGTATGCTATAAATATTAATGTCAATATAAATACCAAGACTAATGTTGACATACTAATAATCTATAATTATATATACAACAACAAAACAATTAAAAATGACCACTAGTTGAAATATGATCTCATAATAAATAAAATTAAGATGTGTCTAACTATAATAATAATAATAATAATAATAATATTATTATTATTATTATTATAATAATAATATCTCGTAGTGATAATAATAATAATAATACCATTATTATATATCCAATAGTGATAATAATAATAATAATAGTAATAATAATAATAATAATACACTAACTAAATATATAAAGAGATACACATTTTTTATGTCTTCTTTTTGTTTTTAAAATTTTATCCTCTTTATTATTATTTATTAAATTTAAATAATTATTTATAATAAAATATTATTTGTCAGTTTTATCAATTTACTAATTTTAGTAACTTTTTTTTTTCAATTCAAAAAATACCAAGATATAGAGATAAAATGAATAACAAAACAAATACAAAGAGTAAGTAATTAAAATATCATTCCGTAGTAAATAAAAGTAAAATATGTATCTAACTATAATAATAATAATAATAATAATAATAATAATAATGATGATGATGATGATAATAATACCACTATAATAATATCGCGTAGTGATAACAAAAATAATACTAATACTACTACTACTACTAATAATATTAATATTAATATAACTACATATATAAAGAGATAAACATCTTTGGTATCCTTTTAATATTAATACAACTACACATATAAAGAGATAAACATCTTTGGTGTCTTTTTATTTTATCAATTTTATCCTCTTAATTATTATATTTTAAATTTAAATAATTACTTATAATAAAAAAAATTATTTTTCAGTTTTATTATTTTACTAATTTTAGTAACTATTTTTTAAAATTGAAATAATTGTTCAAATGTAAAGATAAATGAACAACAAAACAAATAAAAATGACAAGTAATTGAAACATGATTCCTACATAGTAAGTAAAAGTAAAATGTGTATCTAACAATAATAATAAAAACAACAACAACAACAACAACAATAATAATAATAATAATAATAATAATAATTATTATTATAATAATTATAGTTCTTATTATTAATAATAATAATAATAATATTAGTAATATAATAATAGAAATAGTTATAATTAATAATAATAATATTTATAGTTGATAATAATAATGATAATAATATTTATAGTTGATAATAATAATGATTATTAATTATAGTTGATAATAATAACCCGTGACAGATCTTGACCAATAATTTTGGAGGAGCCAAACTAATTTATAGTAAAAAATTTTGAACTCATCAATAATTTATTCAGAATAAAAATCTCCAATTATTCCTTTTTGAATGTAAATAACCATATTGTGTTCAAGAAATCAATATTTCATCTTATTCCAAATTTTGTTTTGATAATCTTCGTTGTCAGTGGCAGAGTATTATGGATGCAGGGGGTGCCTTGGCACCCCTAAAAATTTTGAATTTTTTTTTAGGCTTAAATACCTTTTTGGTCCTCATTTTCGTAATGTTTGTTGTGAATGGTCCTCATTTTGACAGAATGTTTAAAATAGTCATCATTTTTACCGAATGTTTAAAATGGTTCTCATTTTCGCAAACGTGTTTTATTTGGTCCTTTTCTGTAACGCCGTTTAAATCATTAACAGAGCATTGTACATGTGACACGGTTTGTATTAGGGTGTGTTACGTGTATTGTACAGGTTTGGTAATCAGATATTTGGGGTTATATAAGTGAGCTGGGGTTTAGGTAAGAAATTTTTGGGAAGTTGGTGAGTTTTGGCAATCTTGTTCCTCTATTTCCAATTGGTGTTGCTGCAATCTTCTTCTTCCTGCAATCCCATTATATAGGTATGTTACGGTCCCAATCTTCTTCCTTTACCTCTGGTTGTAATCGTTGGAGGCAACCGACTTCATGCACTGTTGGTGGTTCAACGAGAAATGAATTAACCCCAATTTGTAGCTGCGGAGAGATGACAACTTTAAGGATGGCAAGAACTCCAAAGAATATTGGTAGAAAATTTTGGGTACAATCTGTTTTTATTTTTGTGTTAATAATAAATTGATTTTAATTTTTGGTTTATTGATTTACAGAGTGGTGGTTCTAATAATGTGGGCTGCAACTTTTTCAAATGGTGGTGTTGATGAAAAGATGTCATCATGATGACACAAATGAGGCAGATTAATGATTTTAAAGTCCAATCTGTTTTGTACTATTGTTAAATGAAGAAATAAATTAGTTTGATTATGTTGATATCAGTCCCAACATGTTCAAAATGACATCTTAATCTGAGCACGACATTGAAGTAAGTGATATTGATCTAAGCTTGGGAAAAATTAAATTGATCTAAGTCTGGAAGAAGTTAAATTTATAACATTAATTCATCCTCATCAAAATGCACTACATTAATGTTTGGCAAAAGTGAAATTGAACGAAGTTTAAGGAAAGTCAAAATGCAGTACAATGGTTGACTCTCCACTTCATTCTGAGCTTAAGAAAGACAAAGATGAAAAAATTTCCCTAATATAAACCGTGTCACCTGTACAATGCTCCGTTAATGATTTAAACGGCGTTACAGAAAATGACCAAATAAAACACGAATTGCGAAAATGAGGACCATTTTAAACATTCGATAAAAATGAGAACCATTTTAAACATTCGGTCAAAATGAGGACCATCCACAACAAATATTATGAAAATGAGGACCAAAAAGGTATTTAAGCCTTTTTTTACAATAGATATTTTGATTTTTTTTATTATAGATATTAGTATTTTGATTTTATTTTGTTATAAATATTAAATCCAATATTTTATTTCTTTTATAAACATAATAATTAATACTAATAAATAATAAAATATAAAATCAAATATAATAAAAAAGGAAGATTAAAAAGATTTATCAAGATATTTTATATTATTTATTTTCATTATAGATTGTGTTTTTAATAAATTGTTCTCATATTTCATTCTCATTTGTTTTCTTTTGTTTCTGAAAAGAAAAATATCTATTATTTTTTCTCTTATTTCTCCTTTATTCTCTTCCATCTTCGAGGAAGAAAAGAAGAAGGTAATTCTTTCGTCTCATTTGATAGTGAAATATTAATTCAATAATTTATTTAATGAGCCACTTTTATATGTTTGTGCCTTGATTTTCTTACAAATTTTTCTCATCTTCCATTCTTACTTATTTTCTTTTGTTTCTGAAGAGAAAAAGATCAATTATTTTTACTTTCATCTCTCAACTGTTCTCTTCCATCCTCGAAGAAATAAAGAAGGTAATTCTCTTTTGTCTCACTTGATAGTGAAATATTAGTTTAATAATTTATTTAATGAGTCTCTTTTATATTAATTTTTTATTTTATCAACATAGAAGAAAAAATGATTG
>Ga0214542_1001076_pt1 | contig 54602 bp, 29 predicted proteins | sample CNSS1metaG_FD_160096 | JGI IMG/M metagenome (GOLD analysis project Ga0214542, IMG submission 160096) | Root nodule microbial communities from cowpea collected in UCLA plant growth center, Los Angeles, California, USA - CNSS1 | ecosystem: Host-associated > Plants > Roots > Nodule | place: USA... | reverse complement strand
AACTCAAAGAAGCATATGACATATGACTCAAGCAAAAGTTAGACACATTTAAAGACTCAACATGACATACACAAAGACACAAACATGTAGCTATCATGCATTTAAACTCATGGATTTGAGGCTCAAATACTAAGCATCAAAAGACATGTTATCCAAACACATTTAAGAGTTTAAAGAGGTGCAAAAACCGTAGCCAAACTGCTACAACATAACCTGAAAACGTTGATTCCCATATTCTTGGCAGATCTGACCTTTGCTCACTAATTTGATCATAACTTTCTCCACAAAACTTCAAATGCGTTGATTCTTTTTTGTATGGAAACTAGACTCAAAGATCTTTCTTTTGACACCAAAAACGTAATTTTTGGACCGCTGAGCGGGTGCAGTTGAATGTTTTAAAATCGTCACGTTTTCTGCCAGCATTATTTTTGTGTGTCATGGAAGTGGATTTGAACCATAACAAGATAGCTACAACAAGACAAGGTTAGCACATGAAAAACACCATATTCAAGATAGCCTAGGCTCTAGATACCAAATGATGAAGGATTATCTTGTTTTCTTTTAGGGTTATGAATATGGTGAAGTTGTTTAAGAAAGCTTTTTGAAAATTCCCACTAGACATTAAGATAGCAAGCTATCTAGATGTGAAGGTTCATTTCTCAAGCTCATGAAAGGAAGAAGAGAGTTGGATTCAAGCTTAAAACACACACGGAAATAGCAACACTTAAAGAAAGAAACAATAAAAATGGAAAGTATAGAAGATGAACAATGGAAGAAGCACACCACTCATACGGGGGATCTAAGCCAACCAAATTCTAGAGATGAGTGATGGTGCCGCCACTTACAAGCAAGATAAGGCAAAGGTGAGTTCACTTCTAGGAAGGAGAGCTCATGGCAATGGTGGTTGAATACACAAAGTTTATAACAAAATGATCAACCCTTTTACATGTCTAGGATCACCCCTTATATAGAAGAGTTTAGGGGCCTCTAAGCAAATAAAAGATACCTAAGGATGTCTCTACAAAAACCTAACCCTAGCTTCTAGAAACTAGGTCAAATAAGGTTACAAAAATGAGAGACAAAAGAGCCAACTATGGTGTGTGCAAGGCTAATTTCGTTCTAACACAAAAGGAGACAAAGAATGTGTCTCATATGTCTCCAAAAAGTGGCCAAAGTGTGCTAAAAACAAATAAGACCAAAAGGTACATAGGTACACTTGTTTTATGCCTTTTACTTTATGCTTTATGCTTTCCTCTCTCTTCCACTTCATCCATGTGCTCCAATCACCATGTGCCACCTAGCCATGCTCTACTTTCTCTTAATTACCTACAAAACAAGACAAACAAGGATTATCATGTTGGTTTAAGTTAATATAATCTTGGTCAAATGTCAACTTTAGGTCAAAGTCAACAAGTCAACCAAAATAAGTCAACTAGAAACCAACTTAGGGAATTCAAACTAAAGTAATGCAAAACAAAGATAAAGGTGATGGAATAAAAGACTCCCTTCTAAACATGCTTCTAGTGATCCTTCTTGAGGGAGCTTCTAAGGAGGTGGTATGGTGGGTCACGCCTTCATCAGATACACCAATTAGATTGATGCAGTCTTGGTCCCAAAGCATGAAGTTAACAACCTTTTTTCCATTAGTCACTTGAATTTCAAGCTTGTATCTACAAACATCAATTCAACCATAAATAAGATTGTAACATAGGTAAACTATTACGCATCTAGTACGAATTACTAATTTTTTTTATTATATTTGGCAGGTATTACTAACCTCATTCTTGAATACTCATTATAACCAATAATAAAAGTGTTAAGAATAGCATCAACAACAACAAAAAGTTGTGAATAAAAGTTTACAAAATCACAACTACCTCTAACACAGTTAGAATCTCTAAAACACTTTTAACAACAATTTTATATATAAACCTATATATCAACATGACTAATCTGGGAAGACCCATTGTATTGACTTCCCCACTCAAAAATTTCAGTGCACAACTTCTACACATTAAACATTAGTTAGTGTTTATCAAATATAAAGCTTTATTGAATAATACAGGGGGTAATATAAAAATATTACTTTTCAAATTCCTTCCTAAATTCAATTAGTTCAACTATATCATCTCCCACTATCAACTTCAAACCATTCCAACAATTGCACAACGACACCGGACATGGACCTATACAAAATAATTTAAATTAATTCATAAATTATGCACATTAGCTTCAATAAGAATAAAGAATATAAAATTTTTTTGTCTCCATAATAAAACCTTATGCAACCTTTAACTATTCTAGAGTAAGAATAATAGTAGGATAAGGTGTTTCACGACTTTCCCTCCAATAACTCACCAATCTTATACAATATGAATCCCACAGAGTGCAACAGATTGACACACCACTAAATTAATCTATACATAATATAATTCAAGGTAGCACAAAGTGCAAGTTTTAAAAAAAAACTAACAAAAGTCATCTTCTTTTCATTACTAAAATGGGAAATTGTAGAAGTGTTGAGCTGAAAGAACGTGGTTTTCTAACATGCAAGAACGTGATGCTTTATGTGAGTGACACATGTCTAAATTTTTAAATTTTGAATTCTTTCGCGAGCATATATTTTTCTTACTCTTTTCTATGTATCAGTCACCTTCCACGCCTCTTACACACCTCCCTCATTCTTCAAATATCCAAATGCAAAACACTTCATCTTCCTCTCCCCCTCTCATTGTCATTTTATTCTCGCCCTATCTCCTCCACTAAATTTCTCACCATATTCTTTTTGTCACATTTTGGGCATGGTGGTAAGTTTCAAAGCTTGATATTTCACTATTTGCAACAAGGTTTAACACCATAAAGTTTTGGTATTTATTATTGATCTAGGATTTTTTGTCAGTTTTCTTTCAAACTACAGATGTATCATTTAACATTTTCACATCTTTTTTATCTTCATCCTTTGGACATTATTGATGCTCTTAGGAGATGAGTTGAAGAGGAAAAGACACTTGAATGGTTAGTTTTCTTTTTTTTTTCTTTTCTTTCTTTTATTTTATTTTCTGAATGTTAATTTATCCACCTCATCTTCTTTGCCTTCTTTCTATAGCATTTTGGGTATCGTGGTAAGTTTGAAAGCTCGATCTTTCACTATTTGCAACAAGCTTAATACCTTAAAGTTTTAGTTTTTATTATTAATCTAGGATTTTTTTTGGCCAGGCTTCTTTCTAACTATAAATCTATCATTTAAGGTTTTTACATCTTTGGTGTCTTAATCCTTTGAATGTTATTGGAGCTCTTAGAAGATGAGTTGAAGAGGAAAAAGGGACTTGAATGGTTAGTTTTCAGTTTTCTTCTTATCTTTCTTCTTTCAATTATTTTCTTTTCTGAATGTTAATTTATCAACCTACTCTTACTTCTTTTTATTTGGTTTGCAACCATTTGATGAGTTTTCACTTCTTGGTGTGCAAGTTGTTATATGCAATTTTGTTTGGTTAATTGATGGGTAACTTTTGATACTTACTGTTGGTGTTGGCAGGCAAGGATTTTTTTTTTATGTTAGTCCTACTATCAGAAGAGGAGTTGAAGAGTAAAATAGAACTTTAATGGCTAGTTTTTTGGTTTTTTTTCCTTCTCTAATTGTTTGTTTGAGTGTTTGTTGTTTCTATTAATCTATGTTTCAAATGAATGTTAACTTCATTGTTTTTTTTGTATATCTAAATGGATTTTTCATTCCTATCCATTAGCTCATTAGTATCATCTTCTTGAGCTACTTTATTGCTCCATATCATTAATCCATTTTAACTCCTATCTTTGTAAATATATTTGGCAAATCTCTATGTACAGGATAAGGCTAATTTTGTCTTTGGAATCTTACATGTTGAAATTGCTACAAAAGAAATGGCTATTTGTTTTTAAAATGTTTGGTCCAAATACTCCTCTAATTCTCTCTTACACCCAAAATTATTTTACTTTTATTATTTTTTTGTTTTTTTCGTACTAATCTAGCAAAAACCTGATAGAAATCAAAATTGTAAGACCCGTGAAATTTAATTTAATTAATTAATTATGGCATTAGCTCAAATGGTTACGAGTATGACGTGAAAAAGTATTATTTATGGCATTAATTATTGATTAATATGACGTGAAAAAGTATTAGCTCAAATGATTACGAGTACTTAATTGTGTTGGAGGACTTGGGTTTAAGTCTTATGTATGCCATTTTTGTGCTATTTGATTTATTATTATTTTAGCAATATGTTTGATCATGTTGAGTGATAATATAATTATAGAATTATATGAGTTATCACAAAACATGAATTGGTTGAATGGTTGTGCATTGGTTTGACATTGGCATGGTTGTGGGTTCGAACCTTAGTAGAACCATATTAAACTTATTTTTGCTAAAATTAATTTTGGCATGAATTTGAAAGAGTAGAGAAACCCTAGTAACAATGGGCGACCAAGGGAGGCTGGATAAACAGTCCATAATGACCTAATGAATGACAATAATCATCAACATTAAACCATTTTCGTTTTAGTGCATTAACATATCATTAAGACACCATTAAAAGGCAAAATTTGAGTGAGAAGAAAGGTTTTTGTGCTGGCCATTGTTGCTTAGTGAGAGGAGTACGAAATTGGAGAGTGTACTGCGATAATTGAGTGAGAAGGGGAGCTAAAGTGAAAAAGCAAGGGGCGTCCATTTTGATCAAAGAAGAAGCCAAGAACCCCAAGTTTAAGCTAAGGAATCCATGTTAGGGGAGCTTTACTCGTTAGATTGGTGTTTAAGTCTGAATTGAATTATAAATATATTATGATTATGCATGAAATTCGTTTACTCTGTTTAATCTCGTGTTTCTGGAAATTTCCAGAAACTTCCTAGCGGGCGATGAACTGTCGTCAAGCGACTCATCCATTTTCTAAGCAATTTTGGGTTCCTACAGAGGAACCGCCTACCAACTATATTTGGAAAATAGTCTATTTGACCAACTTTGACCAGTCTTTGCCTATAGTTGATTGTTTGACTAGTTTTGACTCTTTGACTGTCCATTGAGAAGTTGACATGTGGTAGTCTGCTTTCTCTCTTCAGAACTAGGGTTTCTTCCTCCTTCCTTCTTCCTTCACCGTGGTTTCTGCCGCTGGGACGTTTTATTACATTACCAAGCAACCGCAATGGGTTCTCATGATGGTTGTTGTGTATGTCGCGTTTCAATCTACATCTGATGGTATCGCAAGGTTTGTGGCTGCGTTTACGTTGCACGATTGAATACGTGATCTCTGGTATTGCAAAATTGGTGAGAACTCACATGTGCGATGTGGGCATTTGCAGTGCAGATTTGTGGTATTGCGGCAACAAAGATGCTGGTGCGAAAAGATGAACGTTGCAGCGGATCAGTGGTGGACGGGAGGTGTTGCTCTGCTATTGCGACTTCTCCAAGTTTCACGAGTTGCTACAAATGTTACAGAACACATAAACGATGGAGGTGCTAGGTCCGCGACTATTGTAAAACAATGGTAACAAGTTCGCGTTCTAGAGCGGTGATGGTGGTTGCGAGAAAGGTTCGTGGCTGCAGGTTGACGGTGGTGCTGCCATTGAAGGAGTCAAGCATGGTGACTTCGTGTTTTCTGCTGCCATGAGTGTTGTCGCGATGAATAAGACGTAGCTAATGGTCACGGTGGAAGTGGACGGCTTGATGGTCCAACGTTGATAAGGAGTCACACAAATCTAAAGCGGTGAAGAATTGAGGCTTACTCGAGCATGGTGCAGGCTGTGGTGGCAACATGATGATTTGGAGAAGATGGTGGCACAAAGACGGAGCAATGAAGGTCCGTTTTGGCTACTACAGGTGATGAAGTTGATGGCGCGATGTGAAACGACAAGTTGCAGCAGTGGTCAACCGTTTGTAGCGGCTTTCGTGGAGGGTGGCGGCTGCCGACATGGTGATGGTGAGAAAGGAGAAAGATTAGGGTTAGGGTTTCTGTTTGGGAAGCAGATGATGACATGGCAAGCTTTGATTGGTCAGTTTAATCAGTGGAGGATTGCCACGTGGCATGATCTGGTTGAGTGGAGTTTATGTGGTAGTAGGGGTGTAAATTAGTAAAAATTAGAGGTGCAAAAAAGAATTAGGTGGCCCAATTGCAGGAGGAGTGTGTAAAATAAAAACTGGAGGTGCATTTAGCTCCTGATTATTCTCTTTTAGAAATTTTCTATTTTTGGACCTATTTTGTAACAATGAATAAATCCAATAATCACAAATCTTAATTAAATCAATCCTTAAGCGCAAAAAATATATTAAATCCCCAAATTTAACATTAATTGGGGGCAAAAGTTTGAACAAATCATACCTGTCAGGCGACACCTGCAGGCAGAGTGACACCAGAGGTGCTTGGCGCCTGGCGGTACGCATCCCCCGCTAGGCGGTCTGGAGGCCTGTTGCGCCTGGTGACTCGCATGCAGCGTCAGGAGATCTTGGTGAGGCAAAAGCGGTTTGCTTGTTTTGATGTGCATGGTCTATAAGGCTTTAATGATACTTCAAAGGTCGACTTGCTGGTGTTCCTTGAGTTGTGGCTTAGAACGAATCCCTTGAGTTGTGGCTCGAGATAAGGGTTAAGTACGTGGCATTCCTTGAGTTGTGGCTCGGAATGACATCTCTTAAGTTGTGGCTCGAGATGACGGATGAACACGAGGAACTCTTGAGTTGTGACTCGGGTTGGCGAGTGTTGTTGGTATGAGTGTGCATGTTGTGGCATGTACTGATTGGTCCAGTTAGATTGTCCTCCTCAGTAACAAGCTAACGAGTTTGGTAGTCTTGGGATATTACGAATGTTATTCATATTGGGAACTCCGCCTGGGTTACAGTGTGTGATCCGTAGCATGGTTTCCTACACGTGCTCTGCCAGTTGTGGCTGGTAGGTGTGGCAGCAAGACATATTCAAGTATTCATCAGAAGACGTAGAACACGGGTGACATGGTTATAGCCATGTGTGTGAAATCAAAGGATATGAGTTCCTTTAGTGTGTTTGAAATTATATGAATTGAGTGCATATCTTTTATTATGTTAGCTCACCCTACTTGCTTGTGTTTGGCGATGATCGTGTACGCGGTACACGAGAGCAAATGATGTTGCATGTGGATTTGGTGAGGCCTAGAGATGGAGGGGGATAGATCGGGATTATCAGAGTTTTGATTATTTTACTATGTTCAGATTAAATTGTAAACTTTATCAGACATCGATATATTATGAGAATTTTATGACCATGGAGTTATGGTTACAAAGTTTATTATATGATAATGGGAATAAAGTTTTAATTTTCCCATGTTTTTTTGGAATCTCAGTTATAATAAATGAAGTGTATTATTTATTTCTTTATTCTATTATTTAAACCCATAATATCCGATCGGGATGTTACATTTGGTATAAGAGCTTTGTTTTCAAAATGATTTTTGGGGTCTAAGGGGGGTAAGCTTGTGTAATTTTGGCTTATATAGTCATGACTTAAGTTGTGTGGTTTGAACAGCTGAAAAATGTGGCGCGCACAAGCTATGACAAATCTAAGAAGAAGAAATAAAGTTGGAGCTGATGAGATCACGCATGTGATTCAGTGGATGGTGGATGCCATACAGCCTATTACAGCGCAAACCAAAGCTGTGGTCGCACCTACTCGTCTTATGACCATGGGAGACTTTATGAGAGACAGGCCAACCAAATTCTCAGGCAAGGCCACTCCTGATGAGGCGGATGCATATAAGTTATCTTTCGTCACCTTCCTGCTGGTGACAGATGTTGAATATTGCTAGGTCGGGATGCAGCACTTGATGTAGACTCGAGAGGAAGCGATAAGTTAGAACTCCTTCAGGACGTGATTCCTGGAGAAATACTTCCCTGATAGTGCCAAACATGAGAGGGAAGTTGAATTCCTCACATTCCAGCAGGGGAAACTGAATGTGCAAGCATACACAGACAAGTTTGAGTACTTGGCGAGATTCTACTTGCCCGCTGTCATTGAGGAGTGGAGGTGCAAAAAATATGAGGGCAGACTGAAACATGAGTTGCGCTGATTCTTAGTACCACTCCGATCGAGTAGCTGGAGATGGGGCCCAACAGAGTGGCACGATCACAGAAGACTATTACAAAATCACGACAGCAGAAGAAGCCTTACAATTGTCCGCAAACTTCAGCTAGGAAATTATAGTGTCTTAACTGTGGGGGAGAGCATCTGGGGAGGGATTATCCAAAACCCTTTGGCAGCTTAGGGTGGTGTTAGCACTGGTAAGTGCTAGGTGTGTGATCAGACAAGACACTTTGCTTGACAGTGTCCCAATAAGAAACCAGCTGGAGGTGTGCCAGCAAAGAAGCCAGTTAGAGAGCGGCCTAGAGCACTAGGGCGCATGTTTGCATTGACGACCACCGAGACGACTCAATCAGGTAATCTCGTGCAGAAAACTTGTATGGTTTTTGGTAACAATGTGGTGGCGTTGTTTGATTCAGGAGCCACCCATTCATTCATGTCTAATGAATGTGTGAGAGGACTCGAACTTATATTACGAGAGCTGGGGTGCGAGCCGATAGTTGTGACACGAGCATCTGTTGAGGAATCTACCACTTCTGTTTGTGTGGGATGCCCTATGGAAGTGGCATGTCGCAGGTTCAAGGCGAATCTCATATGCTTGCCAATGGAGGGCCTGGAAGTGATTCTAGAAATTGACTAGCTGTCAAGCAACCATATTGTCATCGATTGTGGACGGCGTAGCGTAGTATTCCCAAATATAGAAGGATTTGTATTGTAATAAAGAATACAATAACAAACTTGTGCACAGCGTAGCGTAATAAAGAACAACAGATGAAGTCAATACCTTTGTTATGGATAAGTAATCTGGCTGAAAACTTGTGCACAGAAGATTTGTCGTCAAAATAACAAAAAAGATTTCAATAAGGATACAAACTTGCTGGAGAAGCAAACTACAAAATGGCTCCAATTCATTTAATTTATTAGATTAATAACATGGGTTTCGAAATTTGTTTTGTAAAACAATGCCTAACATGAATTTCAAAATTTCCGATAAACTTAAGGCTCATATACAGATGAAATCATAGGAAGATGAAGTGCGTACCTTGCGATTGTTAAGAAATTTGGTAGAAAACTTGTGTATACAAAGATTGTGGTGAACAAAACATATCAGATTTCAATTTCAATATTGATAAAAACTTCATGGAGAAGTAAAGTAAAGATCTGACGGAATAAATTTAATACTTTATTTTATTAAAACTATATGACGTGTTGATATGCATTAATTATGAGCATTGAAAAATCTGGACGAATATATACAAAATATATTGAGAAGTACAGACAATCATAACATTACACAGTTTCAAGACCAGAGTTTACAAATTATTAAAATTGAAAAGATGGGAGAGAGTTTTGACGGTTGAGTATGGCGTTAAGTACTTGCAAAAGTGTCTTGAATAGCGCAAAAAATGAAAAAAATCTTTAAAGTCATTTTAATCAACAATTAAAAAATCAAATTTAAAATTAAAAAATCATTTAAAAAAAAAATACTAACTGATAAGACATTTTGGTGTCTGACATTAAATAAATTGAAAAGATATTTAATTGTGGAGAAAGATATGGAGTAGTGTTGAATTAAATGACAACTTTTTAAAATGGCAATAATATAGTTGAAAATGGAAATAATATGGAGCAAGAAAACATTGAAAAAGTTGCTATTTGTTAGTTCCCATTTGTATTTAGATATAGATTCAAACTAATAATGAACTTGACTCTTTATTCCAGCATGTCTTATAAGTTTCATACCAATAAATTTATTTTTAATAAACCCCGTGCGTTGCACGAGTCAAAGTTCTAGTGAAATAAAAAAAAAACAACTTCAAAACACAATTAAACTAATATATTAAAACTGCTCTATCAAAGAAAATAACATTAATATTAAATTGTACCTATCTCGAAATGACATGTAGGTCTGCTGCCGACGTGGGAGTGACGAGGAGTAGAGATGTAAATTAGCATCATCACAAAACCGAGGTAGAGTTGGTGATATATGAAGAAAAAGAGTAGCATCGTCATAAAGCCGAGGCAGAGTTGGTGATATATGAAGAAAAAGAGTAGCAATGTCATAAAGCTGAGGCAGAGTTGGTGATATATGAAGAAAAAGAGTAGTGTCATCATAAATCTGAGGCAGAGTTGGTGATATATGAAGAAAAAGAGTAGCATCGCCACAAAACCGAGGTCATTGCAAGAAGCTAGAAGGATGTCTTAATAGGAACGACCTCTCTGTAAGAAGCTAGGATCGAGGAGATGGTGTGCGTGAAGATAGAATCAAAATCTTAGATTATGTAAAGTAATTATTTTGTTAAGAAAATGTTTAAAAAAGATACGTTAGTTGTTATTTAGGGGAATAATTTTAGGTTATCTCTAAGGCTATTGTTATTCATTAACTGATTATGTATATCGACAATATTTGTAACCAATTTACCTTCTATAAATAAGAATGTTACTCCCATGGTTGAGGGTTATTTTACACCTTTTTTTGACCGGAACATAAACCAACCTCAAATCCTTCAGGTTAGAGACAACATTTTTCGCATTGGGTTTCTCCTCCACATTATCCACCACACCAATGCCATCACGCAAAAACTAAAAAGTAAATCAACACAACAAATTAAATAAGACATATGGAGAAATGACAAATAACTTACCAAACAACAAATTCGTAGAATATTGACCATCAATGATATCCTTTATACTTTTGAACTTCCAAACTTTTGCAGGTATGCTGGCAATGTGTAAGACCCGAGAAATTTAAATAATCAATTAAATAATTATTTAATAAATGCAGGTAGTATAAGCCTTTAAGGCATTTAATGCGGAGTTCTATGACGTGGAAAAGTACTAGCTCAAGTGGTTGAGAGTACTTAGTTGTGTGAGAGGACTTGGGTTTAAGTCCTATGTATGTCAATTGTATGTTATTTTAATTTGTGCATTATTTTAATGATATGTTTGAATGTGGTTAGTGATAATGTAATCCTAAAATTTTTATAATTATCACAAAAAATGAATTTGTTGAATTGGTTGTGCATTGGCTTTGTAATTGAGTGGTTGTGTGTTCAAACCTTGTTAGGAACGAAACTAAACTTTCTTTTTGCCTAATTTTATTTTGGCATGGAAATGAAGAGGCATAGAAACCCTAGTTGCATAGAGAGGCAACTTAGTGAGTTAAAGACAACCAAATAATGGTCTTTGATTAACCATTAACCTAAAACTTAATGACAATTTCGGTTTTGGGTTTAATTAGAATTAACTAAGGTAGTTTTGGAGAGAGAGGAAAAAGGGAAAAACATGAGAGAGGAAGAGAGGAAATGAGGTGGATTCGTGGAAAGAGGAATCTGAAGGCAATTTGTGGGACTGGGCCATGCATTTTAGAAGGGGGAGAGTTGAGTTTTTGAGAAGGAAGGGAAGGCTCTTTGGCATCATAAAACAAGGGTTAAGAGACCTTTTGAAGTAAGAATTTCAGGTAAGGGGAGCAACTTTTGCGTGTTTTAAATCTTATACAATGTACTGTATTTGAATGAATCTTATTGCATGAATTCCCTCCTTAAAAGCGTTGTTTTCGTGATTTCTGGGTTTCTGCCCAAAAAACGCTTGGTGGTAAAGCCCGAGCCGCCAGGTGACGCATCAGTCTATGCCTGATTTTGTTGCATTTTAACATGAACCGCCTGGTGGCGATGAATACCCGCCAGGCGGCGCGACACTGTTCGTGTTTTCTAGTTCATTTTGTTGTGTTCTGTGTGAAAGTCAATGTGACTTCTGGAAAAATTGGGTGTATAAATCATATTGAATGATTTATTGTCGTGATATTAATGATATTTGAGTATGTGTTGAATCTTTGGGAAAAATTGTGAGTGATGAAGCATGAATATATGTTAGGAGTTTTGAGAAGAGTGATTGGAATCCAATTTTTGAGAGTAAGGGTTAATGGACATTAATAATGAAATTGGGGAGGAAGTTTTAAAGCAGCGTGTGTGATTCAAAGCATTGTGGTCCTTTAGAAATTGGAAATATTCTGGATTAGGGCCTTGGGCTACTCGCAGGTACAGAAACAAGAGGTTCTGTCTGGTTCTGATACACTGCCTGGCAGCACCTTGCTTGCCGCCAGGCGATGACGAGGTACAGGCACAGTTCTGCGAAATTGTGTAATTTGGTAACGAGGGAGAGACCTATGGAAGTGAGTGGTAATAGAAATTAGGTGATAAAATGGGAAGGAACAATATATATATATATATATATATATATATATATATATATAGTAATTGAGAATGGGAATAATTGAGAAGTGTGATAGTATGTATATATTAATATACAGTTGTGGAAACGTTGATGAATGAGAGGGAGAATGTTAATTCTAATCAAAAGTTTCAAGTTCTGGAAAGCATAGGTTTTCTTGGGTGTGTACAATTGGAACACGAGAAGGTCATGCCTTAGTCGCTTAAGGTATAAATCCTAGCTATGGAATTTTGAGTGGGAGGGGTTTTGGAATGCAAGACTTGGATACATTTTTGGGTTTAATTAGAAACTTGTGGTCTTATATTGAAATACTAGATTAGTGGTATTTTCTATAAGTGTGATTGAGGCATTATGCAATTTTAAAGTACATAGTGAATCCATACGCCTTGAATCAAGGAATTGACAATTAGGGTTGATAGGCAATCAAACCTTGTGAGGGTTTCAGATTTCCAAGAATTTAATCTTAATTGATGTGTGTATTTCTATACTTGTGGAAGTACCTTGGGTGGTAAGCCAACCTGCTTTGGGGTGCAAAAACCAGTAGGATTTTCGCTACTGGTATAGCGTCTGGCGACACGGGTGTGTGCGCCAAATAGGAGCACTAGGGGGTTTCTTTCACGCGTGGCATCTGGCGGCAGAGTGTGGTTCGTAAGACGATAGACTTCAAAACAAAGGGTTTGCAATGACTTGGCGCCTAGCGGTAGAGGCGTTCTGCCAGGCGGTCTGCACAGGTTTCGCCTGGCGGTGCTTAGGCTGCATCAGGCGATAATGCTACAGAATGTGGCTTGTGTTTCTTGCGTTCAAGCAGTGATGCTATACTTGGATCAGGAGATGTTGTGCCATGAGCGGATAGGTTCATGGATGGTGGTGAACACATGATGATATGAGCAGGTAGGTTCATATCATGTTACTCTCGTGTGGGGATACGAGCGAGGTAGGTTCGTATGTTTCGTGATCACATTTGAGATATGTTGCTTGCGGGGAGATACGCAGCTGGTGGATCACGTGTGTTGGACTACGGGCGGGGAGGTTCGTAGAGTAGGATTACAAGCGGGGAGGTTCGTAGAGGCAGGATCACGAGCGGGCAGGTTCATGTGAGCATCATAAATCCTGAGTACAAGGCTAACTAATTGTGTGGTTTGAAGGTTGAAAATCCTTAGGGATTAAGGTCTTGACCAAAAACTAATTAGGATGAATAAGATGGGTGTATTACTTTTATTCTATTATATTATATGTTGTTTTATTTTACAAGCTCACCCTTTCTGTTTGTGCTTGTCGATGATCGTGTAATTCTTTACACGGGAGCAGATGATAATACAGGTGATGTTGTGGATGCATAGGCGACGAAGAGAGGGCTAGCTTGGGGACTTGAGCTAGGGATTTTTACTATGTTTTCATTTGTTTTATTGGAAACTTGGAACTTATAATAACTTTGTGTTTTAATTTCATTTGAATTTTTGGCGCACTGGATATTATTTTAAACTTTCCCGCGTTTGGGAATAATAATATTACGACGTTTGAATTTCATTTTTATATTTATTTATTTAATTAAGTAATTTCCCATAGGGATGTTACACAATGGGTTGTGGTCGTACAAGCTCCTATAAACAATATCTTAAAGGGACGCAAACTCTATATTGAGCTCTGTTCTTTAAGATTTTGAAGTTATGCATTATATAACTTTGTCCCTCCTTTTACTTGTCTTCCCACGTACTAATTTCTTCCTTCTTAATCATAACAGGGATAACATCACCCTGAGCATCACAATCATGCATATAATGTTAAATTTATTTTTTATTTTCTAAAATAAAAAATATATAATGTATATAAACAATGAAATGATACATTACCTTTTGATCTGTCAAAACCATCTCCATATTTCATTTGGAATCCCATGATTCAACAAACTACAAATCTACGATTCTGACAAGTTTCAAAGTTTTCCTTTTTTCATCAATATCCTTGATCATATCAAATTTCTTTACCATCTAATAAATGGCAATAAAATAGTTCATACGTTTTAGCACAAAAAAACATAACAACTTAAAAATATGAACAACCATGTCTGCTTCAGCAAACATAAATAGATGACAAAAAAATAGCAAAAGACCACCAACAAAAACATAATCATCATCACGTATACTTTTTGTTCAAAAATACCTTCTAAAAACAAAAACTTGAACTTTTTCTTCAACTCACAGTAATAGTTGCACCAAGTATAAAAAAATAAATATAACACCATCAACAACAACAAAACATGTTCAAGATTTTGTTCAAAAACATCTTCTAAAAACAAAAACTCAACCTTGTCTTCAAGACGAAAAACATTGCAAAAATTAAATCTTTCGCAAAAAATAATCAACACGAAGTAAGAAAAAATAACAGAGTAAGAAGAAGAAAGAACAAAGATCCACGAAGAAAAAGAATAAAATTAAGAAAATAGAAGAAAAAATAAATAACAACAAAAAATTACCTACACCAAACCAAAAGTTCTATCAACCTTCAACAACAACAAACATGAAATAAAAAAAAAATTAACTTGGTATGAGGAAGAAGAAAGAAGAAGGATTGAAGAAAAAGAAAAAGGAATATAGAAGAAGAAAAAAATAAATTAGCTCGACGAAATTGATTGCCTTAGAGAAGAAGGATCCTACTGTAAGCCAACATCAATGTATAATTAAAGTGTTTCAACAACAAAACACTACTACATCAAAAAAACAAATATAGATTCAATTTTAGACATGTGTTAATTAAACGGAATGTCTATTTCAGTAATTTACATACAATAACATTGTCTTAGATATATAATAAATTTATTAGCTTATAGTTTTGATTTGATGATAGATCGAGAATAGCTTACCATTTTGGAGATGCTATAACTTTTGATACAACATTTAAAAAGAGTGAATATATTGTGTTGTGTGCGCCATTTATTGGACTGAATAATCATTATCAATAAATTTTGTTTGGTTGTACATAGATGAATCAGATAATTCTTTCACATGATTGTTTCATGCACAGTTAAAGGCAATATGTGGGTAAAACGTGTATCTATCCTAACATTTCAAGATTTAGCCATTGAAGCTCTACTGCAAAAATGTGTTTCCAAAAATACATAAGTTTGCTCATATGTATCATTTCTTTTAAAGAGAAGAAAGAAAAGGAAAAATGAAAAAAGAAAAAGAGAAAAAAGGATGAAATGAGGGGAAAGGGAGTCACGGTTTTACATCTTTCATATTTTATTTTATTTTTCATTTTTACTTGTAAACTCTTTTGGACGTTTCACACCACTAGAAGAACAATTGAAACACCTTATAACCTAAGAAAATATCTTAAACTAACAACAGTGTACTAAGTATTTTGTTAAAGTTAAACTAGTAGTACACATAATAAGTAGTATGACTACAAATGTGATTATCACATCATCATTTGATGGTAATACTTGAGAAGAAAAACTAAAACTAACGCTAAGTAATCGTGAAAAACTAAGATTGATAAATAAAGGTATAAAGCTAACTGAAAAAATTCATAAATAGAGTTACATTAAATGTTTAAAATATATTGTTTTCTCTTTGGAATAGAATTTTTGAAACAGAACTTTTGAATAAGAATTTTAGAATACGTCCCTAATACATAAGATAGACACAATTTTCAAAACAAATTGTAAACTTTGACTAAAATGTGTCTGAGTTTTGATTTAAAATTTTTTTATATCATTTTGCTTTTCATTTTTTTCTTGAATTTATATATATTTTTATTTCATAATCAAAATTGTAATTGGTCTTGGTTCTTAATATCTTTTTGTCTATGCCATCAAGTTAAAATGTTAACTGATGATGATGCAATAACGATGTTAATTCTTATGACATAATATTTGGTAAAGATGATTAAAATTACTTTTTATTTTGAATTTTGGTGTGAACACCAAAATTATATTTTAACGAACAAAAAGCGTTTGTTCTAATAAGACTTTAAAATGATGAGTCAGGTCATTAGATTGTCAATGTTGCTCTTACAATTACAATTAGTAGTAAACTGTGTTATAAAAATAAACAAAATTTTAATATAGAAAAAGCTCAAGAACTAATGGCGTGTTTTTTTTATAGTAAGAAACCAAAATCAAATTTTACTATAAAAATACACGTGTAAATTATGTTTAATTATTACAGTACTTGTTTGTCACATGATTATTTAACCATGTTAACATGTTCTTAAATATCAAAAACTGAAAACAATAAAAGAAAAAAGTAGAGAAATTAAAATTGTAAAATATAAAAAAGATTGAGAGATGAGAAACATGTTTCATTATTTTTTCAATTATTTTAAAATGTAAAAAATTTAAAGATGAACTAATTGAAGGTACTCTTACAGAGCTATTAGTAAAGATACACAAACTCTACAAAAAAGGACACTGCCTTGTTGACTCCCAACAATTCCTCCAATGACCTTTCCAGCTTTGAGTCCAATGTGATTTTGCAGAAGTTTCCTCATTCAACTCTTTTTATGTTATATTTTAGTCCATAAAAAGAAATTAATCCTTTCATTTTATTTATGGAAAAAAAAATTATACCTAAGGATTGGATGAAAAGAGGATGACGATTTCGCACACGCAGATGAGATATAAAGTCCAGAAGACAAGTTCCACTATGGGTAAGAAAACCATCAGCTCTTTTTTCCAGCACTTGTTGACAATAATTTAGAATATTTGGCTAACGGTGCTGACGTAAGTTCTAATTTATGAGAACATTTTAATCGTATAACCATTAGCATTAAAGATCTTGTAAGGCAATAGTGACGTGCTTTTTTGATTAATAGACTACAATAGAGAAATACTGAGCTTCGATGGGTACGAGGAATGCGAAGGTAGCATCAAGTGCGCAACATCAGTGTGCCATCGCCATTGACAGCTTTATGCACCTCAAAATTGAAATACACTACTGGAATAAGTTCTATACACTCATTCAATTATAGGTTGTCATATAATTAAAAATTATTGATCTTTGCCATAATGATTTTCTAATTACTAAGAACGAAATTTTTTTACAGTGTGTATCAAAATTTATCTTTATTGGCATCTATATCTCTAAATTGCCATTGTGTGTTCTGATTCAGGATTTAATTTCGGGAATTCGAGCCCAAACTCACATCCTCCTTGACGGTACCTAAATATTCTTCACCCATATCAACTGCAAGTGGCTTAACGGGTGTAGCCAAGGTTGGGGGATCTTGGGGGATCCAAATCCATAGCACAGTCTTTGCCACCTTTATCTAAAATATTATCTTCAATCTTATCATTAGAAAAAGCACCACTTTCAGAAGGTGAAATCTCATTTCCTGTAGTAGCCAAGCCCCACTCTTTGTTCTCTTGCAACGTGTCACTTGGAACGGTATCATCGATAGGGTGCAAGACAGGAGGGTTAACACAAGTTGATGGTGGATCAACATCCATATCAGAAGTCAAACTGTTCACTCCAGCACTCTCAAAACGTTCGCCATCCTCATCCTGATCGGTGATATCACGCATCGCACTCGTACATCCAGGGGCTTCATTTGAATCATGTCTATCCTCATCACCATCCAAAGATAAAACATCATTGATGACATGCTTCTTAATAACCATGTCCTGACCCCGGTTACCAGAGACAACCCTGAAACTTTCCAGTGGAATATCAATATCGATCCGTTTCTCCATGGAATCAGTGACAGTTTGGACACTTTCTTTATCCAGTAGAGTATTTAACTGCTTCTGAACTGAAATTGCCAATGACGCCGCGTGATCACGAATTAAAGAATCAAAAGGGGGGCAATGCAACATCTTATTCAGTGCCTGGTGATACTGAAACAAGGTGACAGATGGTAAAACGGACCCTCTCTTTCGACAGATACTGAGAACTTTCAAGATATGCTCACAAAGGTTGCCATCTTGTGCCCAACTACAATCACAAATGCTCAATATTGAACCAGTATTCCAGACAACAAAAACTTTTTCTCGATCATCTTGATCAGTAACCTTAGCACATCCATCTTCTATTGAGACATCAGAGTCTGGAATGTTCAGTGCCTTGCGCCATGATGTCAAACCACTCATCCATTCATTTTTCCAGTATCGTGCAAAATCATCTTTTCCCGAGTACTCATCCAGCCAGAAATAAGAGTGGACTTTTGTACCCAACTTGTCGACCAACCAATCTGCCCGCTGATAAACATCAATTTCTTTCTCATTCAACAGCCTAATCTTCAATTGGTTGTGGTAAAATTCTATTGCTGCACAAGACTCCTGGCTAGCAAGTGGAAGAGTTTGAAGTGCATTGAGCCATGCTCCTATATCAAAGGGACAGTAATTTCAATGTACTTTAAGTTACAATAACAAATTCATATTATAAAAATATCCCATACAAACATTATGATTTTATCCTCAACCTCATTGACGTTATATTAACAGAAATATTCAGGAAATAGCATCCTGCAAATATAACAAGTTGAACAAAACAAACAGCAACAGTCACAACCAGTTAATAAGTATATTATATGCAGTGGCTTTTCCCACCCAACAAGAGTAAGCCAGTAGATAAGAAGCCTTGAACATCACATCCTCGCACATATAAATTTTTAAAAATACTCTACCACTAATAAAATTACATAAATAGCACACCATGATTAAAGTCAATTTTCAAAACTACTACACTTGATGATTGATAATATTCATCACAATAATATATTGGCATCAATCAAGTTGACCAACTCTTTGTTGTCATAGTAACAAAATCTTTACCATAATATGAATGAATCTATATTATTTTGAGAAACCATTACAATCTTTCTAAGAAATACAATTTGCCTCTACGTCTTTGAGAAATGAAGTTTAATATCTGGGACAGCTAATGGATTCTATTTCTTTATTTAATATGGTATATTATAATGGGTCTGTGGGTGACTAAACTGTCAAAATTATTTTTAGAGGATAATATATTGTTGTTATAAACATTATTAATAGTTTTTTCATAACCTTTTCTTTTTAGGCAGCCTAATTCTTTCTCCCTAAACATATATAGAAAGAGGAGTAACGACGGGACACTCCGGCCAGAGAGTTCTTTTGTCCAACTACTACTCCAACTCTATAGAAAAGACAGTCAGGCCTCTCCCTTGAGCCCCGGGAGGACAGGTTATATTAAGAATAAGAAAAAGATTCCAGCAAGAAAACGGATGGCAATCAACGGCTTTAAGTACACCATGAAAAACTAAACTAATTTTGTACCCACAATTAAAATAATATTTTTCATGTATACATAATTTTGACATCACAATTTTAGCATTTAATTAGAGCACAGACTAGTATCAAAGAAAATGCTGATCTTGTATTCCTTAATAGGGCATTAAATCTAATAAGAACAAGAACAGTTATAATAGATTGTGGGCGCACCGTTACTTCGCAATTTCAATAGAAAATAAACCGCATTCCACTATCTAGGTATTACTAACCTATTCTAGGATGCCATGTGGCCTTGAAATAGTCCATAAATTTGGATTCATCAATAAACTCTTCCATGAATTCTTCAAAGAGTGATATGTTTCCTTGAAGGCGGCAAATATTATCCACTATCCACCCTAGCCGTCTGGATATCTTTATTTGCATATCAGATTTCAAGCACTTTACTATGTTTTTATGCCATAAATGACGAACACGCCAGAAACTAATCATTACTGTACACTGAAACACATCCCTGAAAAAATATAGAATATACATCCTTGTTAGCAAAGAGGTTGTTGTGGTAAAATAAATTCCTTGAACTGATGCAGTAAAGCACGCCTAGATTTAATACTTCAGATTTCAAAATGCAAAAAAGACTTCTATATCAGCATTAGAGCCAGTCATCATCAGTAATAGCATCATCACAGACACAAACTACACAAGCACCTATAAGGTCCGTACAAGCATTGAAGACACTTTCTAAGAGCAATTATTTCCCAAATTCAATTCTTTCCCAAACAAGCACGCAATTTGAATTTTTACAGTAATAAGCGACATGACCAAAAACACTTAAAAAGATGAAAATGTTAATTTTGGTCTTGACAGAAAAAGCAGAACACAAGAATACGTCACTATAAGAATAAAAGTTCGCAATGTATTGCTATACTTATTCAACATTAAAAGAATGCTACCTTTAACAATAGAAAATAGCAGATAAATTTTGAACCAACCTGATTGCTAGAATATCATACAACGGATCATCTACTATGAAGCCAGCCAACTTCCAAGTAGGATCTTTGGTGTGAACTCTATTGTAAAGAGCCCTCATCCATCGATGTGCATCCAAACTTGAAAACCTTGGTGCTATTATCCATGCCACTGGAATGGCCTTCTTGTCTGAGTTGAACACTAGAAGACTATGAATGGGATACTGCAAAAAATTACCGGCGTGCTTGCTTTTAGTTTCAAGAAAAGTAAACCAAAGAAAATATGTTTTTGGTTACTTCAAATCAAGGGAAAATGGAAGTAACAAACCTGTAATTTATTTGTACCAAATCTTGAATCTGAGGCAAGCAGACCCCGGTTTCCAAATTTAATCAATTGTTGTAATTGCCATTCTGTTTGAATGCCCAGAGTAAATGGATCTGAATCGGAGAAATCTTCATAGAAAAAAACCTGATTTTGGTGACTTTCGACCCACATGCTTATACTAACAGCATCATCATCATCTAGCTCATATGTAGAACGACGGATTGCCCTCTCTTGTCGTCGAACATAACGGTGGGTCAAAAGGTCATCACGGTTAGATGGACCACCTTGTTTCTCAACAGATTCATTGTGTCTCTGCATAATGGTTTCCACAGAGACTCCAACATATAGAAGAGATAAAACCCGAAGTCGGAGATCTTCTGAGATATATGGAGCGAACATAGCACGTGTTCCAGCAGCCTTTTTGTCCTGTGGACCATGGCATGGCAAACCCTTTTTGTCCACATGCTTATCATCATTATATATGATTAGGGCAACTGAAGGTTCAGCTATAAGGCGCTTGACAATAAAATGACAAGTACAACCTCTCTTGGTATTTGGTCTACCTGCATTTTTCTTCTTTGGAACATATGTAGTTCGACTTGGTCGGACAATACCACCTTTTCTATGGTCATCAGGACCAAAGGAACACCAATACCTACATTGAGATGGTATTAAACTCTACACTGCAGTAGAATGAAAAAACAGTAACAACGAGTAAGTGATTCCCAATAAAGACAATTACAACTTACAAAATGTACTCTAGTATGCCATCAACCTTTTGCTTGAAAGGCGTTGATGGAGACCGTCGACGCCTGGCTTCAACATGAAATCTTGTAGGACATTCTTTATTATTTGATTCACCCCTCACAAAATCATCAACTCTAGCAAATGGGATTAGAGCAACTTTATCTAATTTATCATGCCAACCTTCCACTTTTGACCACACTAGGTCAAAAGAAGAAATTTCCAATGTGGGAGGATTCTGTACTGGAAGAGATAAGATTGCATCCCATCTGGCCATTGTAGATTAACACTAAATGAATTTTTCCTGTTTAAAATCCATTATCAATTGATTTTGCAATTAGCATTATTATCATGAGGTCCAATCTCCAAAGAAACTAGAAGCACAGTTGAAGACACTGTCATTGTTACAATATTATAAATTGTACAAAGGAAGTACAGTTGAAGGAAAAGGTTGCCATGAATTTCATGATTGTAAATTTTTTTAAAGGAAAGCAGAAATTGGAAGAACTCAACCAAATGGAAGCAAAATAAATTCAAATTGCAAGCACAGGAGGGAAAAAGGAAGGAATTACTAAAATCACACACAAACACACACTAGCAGACCTAAATACTTCTAATAATAAAAGGTGCCAAAATCATATAAAATATACCTTTCAATTCATCTAATTACCTTTAAACTTACATAGAAACAGTTATTTAACTGAATAATTAATATATTGTTTTACTTTACTATCCAAGACTATTATTACCAATCACAGATAGCAGCAACCTCAAAAACTGCTATCTGTGCTATAGCTGATAATGAGAAGAGGCTTTATCAAAGACTAAGAATGCAAGACAAAGATTGATACTACACTTATACAAATGCTCAAAAATACACAGTCAAAATTATAGATATATTTGTCTCCAAATCAAAAGATATAGTAATAGATTCTAGGCGGACAATCACCAATCTACAGCATATAATAATAACAATATTAACAAAAAGAGTAGCAATACAAGGAAGATATAGAGAAACGGAATTTAACATGGACTGCCTAAAAGTACGGCTGAACATAGTAGAGCTATTTAAGCAGCAAACTCAAGATTCTATTCAGACTTAGGAAGTGGATACAGAATCGTAAATCATTTACAAGATATATAAAACTAATAATAATAAGCATATAACATAGCATAAATCAGAGGGGGAGAAAACCGTATAACACACCAAATGCTTAATTAATAATGACAAGGTCCTGTTTGGAGGAAACTTCTCAACAAGCGCTTTTAAGAGAAAAAAAAAAAGAAAGAAAGAAAAGCTGAAACGAACTTCTGCATACAATAAAATTTAGCTTATATACGAGTTATAATTCAGATTCTGAAGACGTATACTACACATACACAAAATGCTCAAAAATACACAGTCAAATCAATAATTATAGAATTAAGCAAACCATTCTCATTACACCCACCCATTCATTTTTTCCGCAGAGAAGTAGTCTCACGGTCGCATGAAGTCTAAGAAAGTCGTTATTATGCAATTGAAAATTCTCCAATGGAGCTTGAATGAGGTTTCACAATTCCTAGTCCCTAAAAGCACTTACCATTGATACCGGAAAGAAAATAATGTCAACGCTTTTGATATACCACGTCAACTCACTGTAAAAGTGATTTAATAAAGATCCAGGGAGCACCAACCATCAGCACATAAAAGCATTTTCAACTTGAGTATTTTAGTTTAGAGTTGAGATAATACTATAAAACCCTAAATCAGTTCCTAAATTGTCAACAGCAAAACCCTAAAACCTCTCCCGCTTTTGTCTACAATGAAACCCTAAATCCATTCTCGTTCCCCACTATTCTAGTGCAAAATAAAAACAAAAGATGAAAATTACCTGCAATGTAGGCGCAACGGAGAGGAAGGTGCAACGAAACGGAACTTTGGAGATGAACACTGAAGCTGAATGCAACGACCGAGACGGGAGAGATAGAGATTGAGAAACGATGAGCCAGAGAGTGAATACGAGAGTAAGTCTTTAGTTCGGTTGGATACAACAAACACTCCTTCACATACATCGCATACATATATACTAAACTAAAATATCTTCTCTTGTTTTTACTAAACCCTTTTTTTATAATTGTCTATAAAAAAGGATTTAACAACTTTTTTCTTTGAAAAATTTGATCGTTTCTTTTAGGATAATCCCTTATTATCCATAGTTTCATGCATAAAATGATCAACTTCAACATCAACTTCCCAATAAAAGTCATACCTCTCACCAACAAAACAAAATTATCATGTACTGTCACTAAATTCATCAACAAATACACATACTATTCGTACAACATTTTACATAAAAAAAAATATCATAAAAAAACATTGTTCTTCATTCTTCTTAGAAGCATTTCTTTGCCTCCTCTTTCAATTCATTCCATTCATTTTGTTAAGGTTAAACCATGACTTATACTTTTTGTTTTGTTATATATGCTATATTTTACGTTAATTAGAAATAAAACTATTTTATAATATATTAATTAAGATAATCCTTATTTTATGTGCCGTTTTTTTAAAAGAGTTAGGTTTGAGCTGTTTTTCTAATATTAAATTATTTACGTAAAAGTTTTTGAAAGAAAAAAAAAATCACTCATTGTATTTTTATGGTGCTCTTGAAAAGAAAAAGAAAAATATGGTAAGAAAAATTAAAATTATTTTAAGGTATTATTGAAGATACCACCTTTCATTTAAAAAAATCCTAAAACACACCACAAACCTTGGTTTTAAACAAAACACACAGTTTCCGATTCCTTCCCTCTGTTCTGAGCTCAGACCAACGTGACTCATGTGACTCGCATTCACTCCTTTCCCATTCTCTCTCTTCTTTCTCTCTCTACACTTCGGATTCTCAAATTACGTCACGCAACCATGACGTCACTTTTCCGGCGCTCCCCCGCCGCCGGCTCCGCCTTGTCTTGCGGGCAAATTCGCCTCCTCTGTCCGCCGAGCACCGCCGCGGTCCGCTACGGCTACTCACCTAGGAGGCCGAGAATCGAGCTCCGCCTGGCGAAGCCGCCATGCGCCGCGAAGTACGGCGGCGCATGGGCGAGATCGGGATTAGAAGAGGAGGGAGAGAAGGCGGGACCGCGCTTGTGCGCGGTTGAGGAGTTCGCGCCGGAGAGTGGGAGGAAGAGCGTGAATCGTTCGGCGGAGGTGATTATCGCCGCCGCGGTGACGGTGGTTATGGGGGTCGGAAACAGAGTACTGTACAAGCTCGCGTTGGTTCCTCTGAAGAACTATCCGTTCTTCCTTGCTCAGCTTGCGACCGTCGGGTACTTCATTTTACTCAATGTTTGTGTTTCTTTGTTCTAGTTGAATTGATTAATTCGGTGCTTAGATTTTAATTTAATTACGTATTTGGTTATTTATGATTCGGTTTAAATATATGTAATGGAGCTCTCACATTTTAGTTGAGAAACAAACAACTTCTTCAATCTTTTTTGTTGGGTTTAACAAGATTATTTTTGTTTTTTAGTTACTATTATTGCTAATGGAAAACACAGTGCATTTATATTTTTAGGTAATATCATAAGCGAAAATTGAAAAATTGAGAGAAAAATATTGAATAGAAAATGGAACCGCATTCACGGGTAAGGACAAGTGGGAAGAAGAAAGGGTACAAAATTGAATAGAGAACAGGAAATATAGAATCTGTTGTAGTGTGCAGATAGAGGGTAAAATAGATAGAAATGTATAAACCAAAATGGTTTTTGCTTTTATTATTATTGTTATATTAATTTATTATATATCCTTATTAACTTTGAGTATGTTCATGTTTTTCGCTCTTTTACTGCTACTTAACTGTTTAATCAGGACTGATTTTGTAGCGTGTCAAATTAATTGTTTGTTTTCATCTTTCTATTCTTACCAAGAAATAAAAATTGTGAAAAGGCTGAGCACTATACGTGTTTTTCTATTTTGGTTTTGGAGGTAGTGATTTGTGCATTGTTTTGCAAATATCAATTTGATGGGTCCTACCCGACCCTTTTCGTGTGGGTCAGAGCATTATTTGTGGCTGACCACTATATTTCTTTTCTATTTTCGGGTGAATATTGAGGAACGAGTTTTAGTTTCTAGTGTTCAGTATTTGGTAGAAAAGGGAACTGTTAGATGTGTAAGGTCAGGTAAGAATTTGGAGTCATTCCGTAATTTCTGTTGTTAGATAAAAGTGTACAGCAACAACATTGTGTTTTGATTGGATTATAAATAAAATAGAAAAAAGAAATTTAGAAATAAAGTATCTGTGATTTTTTTTTAATTGTTTGGATTGATGAAAAAAGAAAATCAAGAATTTAATGATTTTTTTTATATTAATGGCTCATTTTTATTACATTATTTAAAATTGAAATTGTTACAAAAAATTGTTTATTCATCTTAAAAAGTTGTTATATGGGTATTGATGGAACCAATTTCATGTCTAGAGGGGTTGATGCAATTTTCACGAGACCCATATTCCTTCCATATCAAGGATAACCAAACAATGGAAGTTAATTTTTCTATCCTACTTATTTCATTCCCTCCTATTTTTTATTTTATATTTTTCACTTAAAGCAAACAATGTGGGTAAAGGGAAAATTATAAGCTATCTTGCAGTTGTGGACACTGGAACGGTCATACGGAAACAAGCATTAGTTTTAAAATGTTATAAAACTATGAAGATTAAAATGACCAATCCTTTTAGAAACCTGGATTAACAAATATTTTATTCTATTATATTTTTCTGCCACATATTTATTTAATTTATTTAATTTATTTTGCTATAATCTGGCACCGTGCAATCCTATCTGAGAAGAAGTTGCTTTTACAGGGTAGATACCATTAAGTGTCACATTAGTCATAAAAATAAGCTCTTAAAAGTGTAAATTGTTAGTCAGTTTATAGCATGTTTTGATGAGTTTAGGATGTACGCAATAACAAATTCATGTTCAAAAACCTTAAATGATGCCGTAGCAAGTATATCTTGCTTTAAGTTGATCCATGTCCGGCATGTCCAAACATGCCATTACTCCAAAATTCAAAAAAGTTCCATGACTTGTGATAACATTAAATACTTTTAAACCTTGTTTTAAATTTCTGTAATTTTGTGATTAATATAAGAACTCATTACACTTTGAGGACTAAAATGATGTTTATCCATTTTTTACTCTATTCAGTAGTATGGAATGCAGTCTATCTTGAAGGTTTTAGTGTTTACAAGAGTTATTATAACTATAATGATATTTTCTTTCTTTCAGATATGTAATTGTATACTTCTCTATTTTGTCTATCCGGTATCGTATGGGCATTGTCACTGACGAGATGTTATCAATGCCTAAAACTCCATTTATAGTTGTTGGTCTCTTGGAAGCTCTGGGTGCTGCCACAGGAATGGCAGCAGGAGGTAATGTTGTCCTGAATTATTTTTCTGTTTCATGTCAAATACTTCTGACTTCTCCATATAATCAAAATGCTTATGTGCCACATTTTGTGATTGTTTTAGTCGATTCCATCAAATTTCATGTTTTCTTTTTGTAAACTAAAAAAATTATTAAGACCAAGAAGAAAATAGAAAAGAAAAGCAGCTGGAGACTATTGAGAATGACTATTTATTTTAGAGTGAATCTACGCACACTGCAACTTCTGTTAGGAGAATAAATTAAATCTTATAATCTTTAACAACAGAAATTTATCATAAAATACAGTATCTTTACTATTAGCAGTTTTGTTTAAAATGCAAATGGTTTTTATGGAGTTTTAGTATTATCAATTGTAGTTTTTCTGGTTGAATTAAAAACATTAGTTACTATAAGATGTGATATATTTTGATGATTTTTTATTTCATTGTTGTTCACATTTTATGTTGTCTCCTTCGAATATAATTTATAATGGATCTTTTCCTGCTGTCTCTTCCATATTTTGTAAATACTGTTGGAGATAGGAAGATAAATGATTGGATTGTACAATTCTGATTAATTTATAAAATGTTCATTTCTGAATTTCTTTTAATTATTTGTTTCCCTCTATTATATCAGCAATGCTATCTGGAGCATCAATTCCAATTTTGTCTCAGGTAAAAACCATCAGAATTCATTGTTCTTTGCCTTTTGTTGATAAATGCTGCTACTTCTACATTTATATTGCATTGCTATAATAGAATAAAAATTTCAGAATTATTCAGACTTTAGATGTAAATGAAAAGTAATTGAAAATGTAAATTTTTTTCTATTAGATATGTTCATAGAAGTTGATCATGGAGTAATTACCACCTAAAGAAGCACGATTGTGTGACATGCTTTATGTAACCACCAAAAGAAATTCACAGGTCCAAGCGTAAAACAGTTCCCTTGAGAACATGGTGATAGAATGTAACCATCTTGATCTAACCTATCAAATTAATTAACTTATCTTTATTATCTTGCAGGCTTTTCTTGTGTGGCAAATTCTCCTCTCATTTATTTTTCTTGGTAGGCGATATAAACTCAACCAACTACTTGGATGCTTTCTTGTGGCAATTGGTGTAATTCTCACTGTAGCAAGGTCAGTCCATGTTAATTTTGTAGATGCTAGGTTACGTTGACTCATTTAACTGCACTCTTCAACCGTGAACCTTTAGGCAAGAGAACTTGGTCTACAATGATATTGAACATAAATCAACATATAAATCTGAATGGTCACATACATTCTGCCACAATTAATGGTTGCTCACAATTAATGTAAACTGTGTTTATGCTTCTGGTTTTCTGATTTTAGACCTTTTTTACTTTGTAGTGGATCTGGTGCTGGACACTCATTGAAAGAGGCTGGTATATTTTGGAGTCTTCTAATGATAGTTTCATTTTTATTCCAAGCAGCTGATACTGTTCTGAAGGTGGTTGTCTATTTTAGTGATTGTTTCATGTTCTGAGATTTTGAATTGTTTCCTTATGGTGACTCATGACTTTTTCATACTCTGTAGGAAATAATTTTTTTGAACGCAACTCGAAAACTGAAGGTGCGTACATTGATTAATCATTCATATGTAATGTAAATATGACTTTGGAAATGGAACGCATAGCACATGGCTATTTTGGACTAATAGTACTGCTGGCGCACTGGGTAACATAAGACATATGCCTCAAACTTCAATAGAGAAAGAACGATGTCACTAAATTCACGTAGAAACTCCCCAAAAGTAACTGAAAACTATTGGCTAAATTTTTTGAAACTTCTTACAAATCAGAAGTCAAAATACACATGGCTGATAGACTTATTTATATTGGGAACTAAAACGATAAACCCTTTTGTCATTCAAGGTTCTGAGATGAAAACCATCCCTTTTTGTATGCTTTTTAATTATTGTAGTTACACTTTCTGATATGATAATGTTGTAAACAATATCCAATGTTTTCTGAAACAGGGGGGTTCTCTAGATATGTTTGTTGTTAATTCATTCGGATCTGCATTCCAGGTGCATTGCAATGGTCATGAAATTTTCTATTTTTTTTTTCTATTTAGGATATAATTAAAAATGGATGCCTAAATACATGATGCTATGCTGACTGTAGGCACTGTTCATATGCCTTCTCCTCCCCTTCTTATCAAAATTATGGGGCATCCCCTTTAGTCAACTATCAAACTATCTTAAAGATGGCGCTGCCTGCTTTCTGAATGTTGGGACACTGTCAAGAGGTAAGTAGCTATTTTCTTTTCCATACTGTCATTTCTTACAGAAGGTGATAACCGAAGACTTTCTTTTGGTTCTCAAATGGTGTTATCTTAGAATCAAAGTTCATCAATAATATTGATGACCTAGATCTACCCTCAAGTTAAAAGGAAAGATTATTTTCCCTTCAAATATCTTAGTCTTTTGGTTTTCATACATTTTTCAGCTGTTATGTGAAATTCTTAAGCAAAACCTAGTGTTGTAGTAGCTTGCATGCATTTTTCTGATCATATAGTCCTTGGGGGAACCTACACGTATTCTCTGTTTAAGTAGATGTAAGACAAAGTACTTGGATTGTAAGTTGAATGTGCAGACGTTGAGTTAGGATTGAAAATTGAAGAATAGGATATTATACCATACCACAAAATGCACAGTTTAGATGTTTTGCATCTATATTACAAAGTAATATCTAGGAGTGCTTCAAGGGTTATTTGTGATCAAAATGTGTCGCTCAAACTCTGAAGGAAAATTTTGATATACAGCCAAGAGCCAAAGATGAGGACGTTGGAATGGATGAGTAGACATACAAGAACATGATAAGATTGGGAATGATTTCAATGAAGGTATTAGAAGGAAAGTAGGAGAAACACATGTTAAGGAGAGATAGTACCTAAGATGGTATGGCCATCTGAGAAGAATAAATACAGGAAGAAGCCAAAATAAAAAGAGTTGATCAAATGGTGAATAATCCAATAACTAAGGGTAATTAGAAACCAAATGAACTAATTGAAACAATTAGCAGAATTATAATTTATATGCCTTTCCAAATATTTGGCTTTTTATAGAATGTAATGGCATAATTTGATGTATGTAGCAAAATCCACCAAGTGGGAAAAGGCTTGTTGTTCATTGGAACATATTAGTGTCAGATTATTTTTTCTCCTTTTCTTTGTGCTTCGTTTTTTTTTTTTTTTTTTTTAAAAGTTCCAATACTTTTTTAAACCTAATTTATAGAAAGTCTGGCAGCTTTTGATATATATGATTATTGATAGGGTTAAGCCTTAGGGTTTGGTCGTCATTATCAATGCTGACAGTGGTAGATGGTAGCTAATTAAATAAAATGTTATTACATTCACATAATTATGGATATTGTAAACTGGTCTGGGCCAGGTAGGTTTCAAATCCAATTTTTAGTTTCTTTTTTGTAATTCTAGTAATAAAAAATTGCAGAAAGTAATTTTGCATTCGAATTGGTTTGTAGGATGTGACGGTGCGCCCCTGCTGCCCTTGTTGTTTATTGTTGTTAACATGGGCTTCAATATCTCATTGCTTCATCTCATCAAGATCTCTTCAGCTGTTGTCTCTTGTCTAGCCTCCACATTTTCAGGTATTTGATTTGTTTCTTTCAAAATATATATACATTAATGAGGAAATTATTCATGAGACATATAAAGTGAATAATAGTAATGTCTCAGTGGAGAAAAATGGACAACTGTAACCCGTTACAAGTAGGAAATCATGGGTACAATGTTGAAATATTGACCAAAGTCAGAAGGAACGGTTAATAGTTAGCCAAAACCTAGCTCTATTAATGTTGACTACATGCATATGAATTCTCAAAAATGATAAAAATTACTCAAAATTAACTACTATTCATAATTTACAATAAAAAGTCATAGGTGTCTATCATCAAAAGTCAAATACAAGTTTTGTAGATAGGAATCATCAATTATCACAATCTTCTAAATCCAAATTCTCTTTATCATTTTCACAATTATTACATCTATAGATTTCATCTTTGGTAATTAAAATCTCAAAAATAGTCTCTAAAAAATTCCCAATGTATTTGTTCATTGGACATTTGGGAATCAACACTATATAATGCTATAGTGGCCACTATACAGCTACTCTTTTATGATTTTGTTCGCCGATGCTAACGATTTTGTTGTTACAATCATGTGTGGCTTTTGAATTAGAAATACCATGTAAATTGTAAGATCATACAATTTTGAGTTAAATTTCAATTTTAACTACAGTGATTATAAGAGTTAGTCACATGTTTTAGTCTGCATTTTGGTGCATAACATTATTGGGTGCCATTTTAAATAGTTTCTCTGAAATGTGGACTTATGCTATAAATTTGACCGTAAACATCGTGGGATACTGAGTAAACATACTGGAATACGGAGATAAGCTAAAAGGAGCTTATGGAAGTCATAAGTTATTTTCGTAGCTCCCGTCTTTGACTTCAAAGATTTTCACTATATTGGCCTGAATTTGAATACATGGGTGTGTGTGTGTATTTTGAAGAAAGGCTTGTTGAGTATAGTGATTTCTATGGTGGGTGTCTGGAGGTATAGGCGATTTTTCTTGCTTTAGAAGAGGAGGGATTTGCTTAAATATGAAAGTGTTATTTTCTTTTTACCCATTTTTTGTAATTTTACAATCTATTATAAATTCTTGGTTATTGAAAATTCTAAGGAAAATTTAACTGAAGTGGTTCAATTTGGGTTGTGGCAGTTCCAATAGCGATCTATGTGTTCACGCTGCCATTGCCATACCTCGGTGTTGGGCCTTCTCTTCCAGCAGGCTTTGTTGCAGGGGCCGCCATTCTTATCATGGGGTTACTCATTTATGCATGGACCCCTTCAAGTGCTTCTTCCAGTACATCCATCACAGCATCCACCTAGAGAAGCTTGGAGTTGCCCCAAGTCCAAAAGGATATATAGGTATAGCTTGCACCAACCCTCATTACAAGCAATGAATGATTCAGCTCCACACTTTTTGTGATTGATGATGATCACAAGAGATACACTTTTCTTTTAATAAAGTGAGATATAGTCCTCTCAGAAATTAAGAAACGGAAAGTCAAATCTTCCTCAGCTTGCCCCAGTAAATAACAAACCACGTAGTTCTTTTATCACTCTCATCTAAGGATAGATCTAGTTCAAATTTTGTTTCAATTTTGTAATGATAATTTTGAAAAATGGAGTGGAAAAGTATCTCATTAGAGGAAATATGAGAATGTCTTGTAGGATTTCTAGTGTTTTCTTGTTCTACCTGAGGTTTTCCAAACTCATTCGGCTAGAGTTTTGTGGACTAATCTCTCTAGAGGTTTGACAGATATTGAATAAGCTGGAAGGGTGGCAAAACGTGACCCGTTTTGACTTGGCCCGTGTTTGGCCCGTTGAAAACAGGTCAAGACGACCAGCTCCTTTACACAGTACGGATTAGAAAATGGAATCCGTCTCGTCATGTGTCAGGTTGACGGGCTAATGGGTTATTCCATTTGGCCCGTCCTTTTTTTATTAAAGAAAAATAAATTGTTTTTTTAATTTGATTACTTACTAAATTATTGATTAGAAGAGAAAAGACAAAAAGGAGAACACTACATTGATATATAGAGATAAAATTTATATATTTATTCATGAAAATAAACTCTTAAAAATTTGGATTTCATTATTCATGATGAAGAAAAAAACAAAAAACATTGATATGGGTTACGGATTAGTTCATTTTACTTGATATTGAAGGGTCACGGGTCAGTCGGCGGCTTACTCGTCCTGGAACCTGACCGGCCACATAGGCGGGTTAATACGGGTAACTGGTCAAATTCTTAATTCAACCCACCCTTTCTACGGGTCATCCATTTTGCCACTCTTGATAAGTTGATGCTCTTTATTATTTAGTAAACTCAGTGTACTTTGACATCTTCGTTAAACTTTTTCTTTTAATAAATTCATATTAGATATCGTTATCTAACTTAACATCTTAGTTAAGTTGGTATTCTTTTTGAATTTTGGCTTTTTTTTCTTTCTTTTTTTTTTGCATTTTGAATTCAGGAATTGAGGTTTGAACCTAAGTCATTTTGGTTCAGTAATGCGAGTCAAGTAGGTCAAATTTTTATATCTAAAATATACTTTTAAAGTTAAGCATGAGAAGTTATACTTAATGTATAAAATTTATATATTTAATTATTGTCACTAATGTAATAAAAATAAATACATATTTTAATATAATTATAATTATAAAAGATATTGTATGAATTTAAAGAATTGTCTGTTTGTTCTTTTAGAGTTTTGAATTGATCAATGATAGAATCAAAACTAAATTTTCAACTATTCTTTCTTAGTGTACATACCATATTGTCAATAAGAAATTCATCTTCTAAGATTGATTCAATAAGTCTTTACTATCTTTCATTGCATTATTATGTGATGAATAATCATAGTGCCATATCTTCATCTTTAAAAATAGTTTTTTTTTATCACCTTTAAAAAATGAATATATTATTTTATTTTTCACTAATATACCTATTTAAAAAGAATTAAAATTTAAAATAATATATTAGAAACTAATAAAAAATTACGAGACGTAATTAGTAAAAGAAGTTATGATAATCAAACCATAATTAAAAATCGATTATAATTAAAACCCATGAAAAAAAAATTGAAAATACCAAATTTTTTATATAAATGTACAAAAATTTTTAGAATACCAAATATATAAAATTTATCAAAAATATATCAAAGTTTTAAAACTATTTTTTAAATTATATATAATTAATTAATATATAAAAAAAAGTTGGAGTCAAGACCCCTCCTTGTCTCTCCCAAGCTCCGTATACTATGGTGCACAGATACGATATGTGTATCAGATATGACACGTATCCGATCGATACGTTTATTTTTAAAATAATATGATACGATACGTGATAGATACGTGATATGTGAATAATGAAAAATGTAAAATAATTTTTACAAACATAGTAGATATATGATTGTTAATGTGTCAATTCAAATTTTCTAATTAGAGACCAATTATTTTGGTAGTCAAAACCTTGTAGTTAAGTTCGTGACCAATTTAAAAATTAATTCATTATTGAAACTATTTTAATTATCAATTTAGAGATCGATTATAATTTTTTGGAACTATTTTAGTTGTCAATTTGGTCACTATATAGTGACTAATTAGTTTTTGTCACTAAAATTGGTCATTATTCAAAGATTTTATTGTAGTGTACAACTACTTTATAAATTAGATACTTCATTGATAAGTATCGTTAAAGTATCCTAAAGTATCGGACACGATACGTGTCAGATACGGATACGTGACCCAAGTTAAAGTATCAGTGCATCATAGTCCGTATATATATATATATATATATATATATATATATATATATATATATATATATATATATATTCTCATTCGAAGTAGAAGTAAAACCATCTCTGGCCACAATAATTTATTATAAACTAAAACAAATTATTACCATTTTATTAATAAATCAATAATATTTTGGTAAACATTGGTAATATCAGCCTCTTGTATAGTTTTTAAATATAGAAGTAATTGTGAAACATCAAAAGAACAAAATGTGACTCATTGTTGGAAGCATGATCATATTATGTTAATATGATTTTGTGGCCTAGTTTGATAGGTACTAGCACAAAAGCTATAGTAGTGAATATATACCCATAATTTAGTTTGATTCTGTAATGGTGCGAAGCAAATGAGTTATTTGGTTGGCTAACATATTCGAGACAATGTTTGTCTCTAAGTGTTGTGATTTTGTAGTTAAGTTCATTAGGGTTGTGACTTGGTTCGGCTCGTGCTTCAGGCAAGTCGAGTTGACTCGATCTTTTGCTTTGGATGTATTAGTTTGATTTTCAGTTAGATAGAATCAGCGCGATCTTCAATCTGGTCTGATTGAATTTGGTCGACCTTTGACCTAGGTAAAACCAGTTCGACCTTTGTCTTGGGTCGAATTGAATCGACCTTCAGCATGGGTCAAATCGTTTATTCATTTAACCTAACCTAATTAGTTTCGACTTCCAGCATAATTGACCTGACAAGACCTTGGTCTGAGCCAACCTATTAAGACGTTTAATCTTGGTCTCAATTTTGATCTACTCAGCTCGAACTTCGACCTAGATCAGGTCAACTCAATCTTTATATAATCAACCTTCGACACATGTCAAATCGTCTCTTCCTTTAGCCTGACCTGACTAGTCTTGACTTTCAGCACAATTAACCTGACAAGACTTGTGGTCTAAGCCAACCTAGCAAGACCTTCGGTCTTGGTCTACTCGGCTCGATCTTTGGTCCAAGTTAACTTGATTGAGCCTTTGGCATAAGCTAACTCGACTAATCCTTCAGTTTGAGCTGACTCGGCTCGATCTTAATGAGTGGTGTGAGTGCGATGAAACAAAGTAGATTTTGAGATTCTTATATTTTGTAGTGTATTTGAAATTACCGTACTTATTTATTTGAAATACCTTTCATAATTTAAATTAAAATTTCTTTCTAATTACTTTACTCAAACAAATCATTTTAGTATGAAGAAATTTAAATTCTATAAATAAGTGAATTAGCTTTCTAAATTAACTCGTCCAAACATATCACAAATTAAATGGACTAACTAATATATGCAACGTCAAAATGAAAAAAAAACTAGTAAAATAAGATTATTTATGTATATGTTTATGGGTCTTTTGTATCAATTTTTCAAATTATTCAAGATATTCCTATGGTCTTGGCAATGATTTATAATTTGTATTTCTTTGTTTTTTTATGCTTTTATCTCGAATTTTATATTTCTTTATTCTTTAGTTGAAACTTTTTTTTTTTAAATTTTGAAACACTTTATTTTTAAGATTATTTGAATTTAGTTTTTTAAATTAACTCTTACTTAAATCTGCTCTTTAAAATTTCATTACTTTCAATCATTTATGTTCATGTTTCAGAACTTTTAAAATTAATTGTTTCATTTTTATTTTTAATATAATTCCCACATAAAAATATAATGGAGGAAGATGTACTGACTCTAAATCATGATCATATGTCAAATGAAAGCATAAAACACTTTCTATTATAGAGCCGTATTAAGATTAGTTTACATCCAAGAACCTGGGAGATTTGTTGAAAATTAAGGAAAGACGTGTATCTTGTAGAAATCATGGTATGAATTGAAATAAAGTTTAAGGTAGTGGTACAAAATATTTGATGATTTTCTGAAACAGACGCGATTTCAATTACGTAATTATGAGAAATGTGTCTACATTTTGAAAAGAATAAATAAATAAATGAAGAGTGCATTGTTCTTATACTTATATGTAAATTATATTCTTATACCCAGCTAGCTTAAAAATGATATTGTTAGAAAATGAGATTTTCTTAAAGTCATACTTGAAAAATTTGGAAAACTTGGTTGTTAAGAAAACTTAGAGGTTAAGTTTTGTAAAACTTGTTTAGTAAGTTTTGGAGGAAACATAGACTTATATCTCTCTTATAAATTAGAGAGAAATACTTTGTAGAAAATTGAGTCACTACATTCCATTCATATTCTGTAGACTCTTTGGCTCTCCCTTTTCATAGTGCATAAAAGCTCACTTCTCTATTTTTTCTTTGATTCTACAACCTTGTTTGTTGTTATTTTATGTGGTATCAAGAGCTCATTCATTTTTATGGGCTCGTGAGAGAGTCAAATCCAACGAGAAAGCCATGTACACATCGGAAAAAAATATACTCATGAGAAAGGATAGTATCAAGAAGTAGTTCTTTACATCCACTTCTTATTTCTATAGGAGAAAATTATGATTTGTGGGTTGAAAATGAGATATATTTGAGAGCTTAAACATTATGGGAAGCGGTGGAAAATGGAATTAATTCACCCCTTTACTAGAGAACCCAATAGTGACTCAAATACGGATGGAAAAATGGATTAACCTGTCTCGTCTTTGATCTGTCAAAAAATAGGTTAAAAATTACATTTCGTCCTATCTCAATGCAGGTTACCGAGCCAGTCTATCATTTTTTTTAATTATTTTAAAATTTATTTATATATACCTATAAATAAATATTAAAAACATATTTAATCATAGAAATATTTTCTAAGTTTTTAATTGATTAACTAATTGGATAAATTAAAAATATTATTATATTTATATGTTAAATTATTTTATTATAATAATAATTAGAACTTAGTTTATAAGTCTTAATGATATAAATTACAATAGTATGATATATTTATATCTTTACAAAAATATATATATAGAAAGTTTTTTCAAGGAACTTGATTAGTCCTATTTCTCCATAGTCATAATTGTCGATGAAGAAAGTGTAGATGTCAAAGGCAAAGGAGTGGTTGTTATTGAAACTCCTTCATGTACTAAATACATTTTAAATGTTTTATTTGTGTCCGATTTAAGTCAAAGTCTTTGAGTGCGGGACAAATGCTTGAAAAGAAACTTGTTTTGCACTATGAAAATATGTGATGTTACCATATATAATCCTTTGGATGTGAGATAGTGTATGTTAAAATGATAGAGAAAAGTTTTCCTTTAGAATGGAATCAAACTGTTTCTCAAGCTTTTCCAAGTAAAGTAGAAGCCTTAATGAAAAAACACCTTTTGAAGCATGGTATTGATGGCTTTTTCTTGTCTCCATTGAAGCTTGCATGAAGAATGGAGGCTCCATGAATGGTGTTGGATGCGGAAGCATGAAGGAAAGAAGCTTAAGGTGTTTGGTTTGGTGTAGGTGAAAGGATTCTTAAGAGAGGTGAGGCCAACTCCTAAGGAAGAAGACTAGAGTAAACTAGAGAACAGTTTACTCTAAGGTGAGCTCAAAAGAGATTTGTGCACAAATTTGGGCAGCAATTCATTACTCAATTTTAAGCTGAAAAATACATCTCCTAAGCCTTCTATTTATAGGCTAAAATGAGACCAAAGAGTCTCTAAAAAGTGGAGGGAAAAAGGAGTCTAGAAAGTTGAATTTTAGAGCCAAAAAGGAACATGTGGGAGGTGTGACTTGCCACCTAAGCAAGTCACACTTGTCTTGCCATGGGAAGCTAACTCTCATCCTTGGAGAGCAAGTTTGAGAAGCTTCTAGGCTTTTCTAGAGTAGACACACTACTCTTGGCTCAATTCCCCTTTTTGGTCCAAAATTACTTCTAAAGTCCAATTTCCTCAAAGGCCCAATACATGGCCCAAAGAAAACCCTATTCTTCTGGGCCCAAAATACAAAGCCCAAAATAAAATCCTAATCTAGTATTTACAAGCAAAATGTCTTAGGCTAGGTCTTCACATCTTCCTTGGCCCATGTGAAGTTCATCTTGGGCCTTGCATGCGCATTTAAGGCCCATTCCTCTTGTATTCTCCTAGCCATGACTCTTGTTGTAGGTCCCTTAGCTCGAGGCATCTCATCAGATATGAAAGGAAGTCTTCAATAAATCATCTCAAAATCTTGGGTTACGTATGTTATACTTTTGTTTCAAATGTAAAAAGTGACAAGCTGGACCATAAGTCAAAAGTTGGCATCTCTTTGAGGTATTGTAATAACTCCAAAGATTATAGGATACACAATCCATTAACAGAAAAAAAAAAAAATCTTACTTCTAAAAATGTGAAATTTGATGAGTTTTCTAAATGGAGTTGGGAGAACTGCAGGGCAAAAGTCTCAAGCTAAAAACAACTTGGAAACTGAGATTTTCCTAAAGTCATACTTTGCGGAAAATTTGGAAAACTTGGTTGTTGAAAAAACTTAGTTGTTAAGTTTTGTAAAATTTGTTTATTAAATTTTGGGGGAAACTAGGTTTATATCTCTCTATTATAAATAAGAGAGAAATCCTTTGTAGAAACATAATCCACTACACTCATATATTGTGTAGACTCTTTGTCTCTCCCTTCTCGCATAGTGCAGAAAAACTCTCTTTGTTTTTTCTTTGGTTCTACAACTTTTATGTTTGTTGTTGATTTTACAACATATATAACAAAACTTAGAGAAAAATTAAGCTTAAAGTTTGAGATGAAGCATTTTGGTCCCATGAGGTGAATACTTTGAAAAAAGAATGAAGAGTGTATTTTTCTTATACTTATATATAAATGATATTCTTATATCCAGATTGCGTAAAAAAGATATAGTAAAACTTAGGGGAAAATTAAGCTTAAAGTTTGAGATGAAACATTTTGGTCCGATAAGGTGAATACTTGGGATGGACATATATAGAGGGATCTTTCAGTTGAAGTGTTAGCATGGTTATTTGAAGGTTATTGAGAGGTCTAGGATGCATGAATCTAAACTTGTGAGTACTCCTTTGGGACAACACACGAAGCTCTTAATTACCCAAGCTCAATGTTTGTCAAAATCGACCAATAATGTGATATACTTTGTGTTTCCTCATGTAACTAAATATCACTCTAGGATGTCAAATCTCTAAACTTGATTGAAATTGACCAATAAACATATAACAGGAATTAAATATCAAAGTCTTTGATAATGATTTGATCCAAAGACTCAATTGCCTTATATGCTGCAACTTCTTCACCCAGAACGTAATCTTTCAGCATCACTTGTATCTTTAAGCAGCAACGCTTGTGAACGAACCCTTTCTCTCAGAAACTCAAGAAATGTTTTGCGCTCCCTCTCCTCTTTTTCCAACTGAAGCCAACATAAAGCACAATTTTTAAGAAGATAAATCATTGATTCAAGACAAGGAATAAAGCCAGTAGGACTTGAAAAGCATTCTTTTAGCTGTTTCACACGATAATCCCAATATATATCTCTAATATCTTCACCAATTTTTAGCCTCTCATTGCTCCCAAACAATAGTAATTCTCCCATTGGGCAGAACAAATCCCCATATCTTTTACTATTTGCCTCTTTCACTAAGGTTACTACACGGGAAGCCAATTCTTTGATGGCAACATTTGTGGGGGCACATACGAGGACTCTGTAGTTCATCTTCAGTAGAACAAAAAGTAGTGTGGCCAAAGTTTTAGTCTTTCCAGTCCCTGGGGGACCCCATATGAGTTTTACAGCAGAGTTGTGATTGCAATTGAGACCAGACAGACATGCAGAAATTGCCTTATTCTGGGATTCATTAAGCTCTGATAGTATCTCTTGATATGAAAAATCATCCTTAAAGCATCAGCATCTTCCAGAGAGCCACAGATACCACATTCCTCAACCTGTGTTCCACCAGGCATTCACCAGTTACAGCACTAACCTACACACTTTAAAAAAACTCGTTCCTACTTGCATTGTATGCATTCTTTTTTTCCTTAAAAATTATACAAGTTGTACGCTTAGTCTCTCTCACTAGGGGGGGAAATTAAATAAATGCACAACATATTTAAGCCAAATTAAATTTATTTTTCTTACCTTATCTCTGTTGCATAAGATCTGCTCGATTACCTTCAAATTTCTGGGTATACGAAATGCATCCCAAATTCTTCTGTTAAGGCTTACGTTTGTCAAGAATACAAGAAATACAGTTTTATTCATTAATACTTCAAAGTCTATCATTTGAAGCCTTAACATCTAAGGAAACAGATACGCTGCCATCCTTATATTTATTCTCTTTTGTTCTTACAACTGATACAGAACTCCACATCCTTCCAACCCTTTTCAACTCTTTTACATTTTCTGGTTTGTAATCGGCCAAAACTAAAATATCATCCGGCGAAGCTTTGTATGATTCTCCATGATGATGAAACCTGCTTTTCCAGCTCTTAATTTCCAACTTATAGAGTCTCTTTACCACAGAGTTGTTTATTGGACTAATTACTTCCGCATAAGGTGCTTTGTATAAGATCTCCATACTTGAGCATATTTGTGCTCTAGTTTCTTCCAATAAAGGATTGAAAAAAGATCCAAGGTAATGATCAATGGACTCGAATGATAATTCAATCTTCTCTACCTGAAAATCACAGACCAGGATACAATAAATTGTAGATCATGAGTTTACACTCATAATATGTATTAAACTGTGAAACAAACATGGCTATGCAAAAGCATTTTGGAAAAAGTCATATAATAGAAAGAAGATATTGTTACACTACTAACCTTGTTCTTGAATAAATTTTCGTCCAAAATGTCGTCAATGGACCAGGAAAATATTGAATTCGTGAAATCAAAATCATCAGAGTTGTGCTTTGTACATGAAGTCTCACCATCCATCGTTCCTTGTAATCTCAGTTCACTTGGAAGAACAAGATCGCAAAAGTTTAGTTTTCTTCTTACATGAACGCATGCATGCAATTCAATACTATACTAATTTATCAGAAACCTACTGAGAGAGTGAGACTCTTCGAAATTTTAACTTCAATGATCACTTGTCTTGGAATTAGTAAGAAACGAGCATGCCGTAATAATGAAAAGTCTGAGATTAAAAAGCCTCACCCAATCAATGCTTGAATATTAAAATCCTCACTCAATCGATGCTTGATTATTAAAAGCCTTTAGCTTAAAAGTAGAACAGCAAAACAGTCTTTTTGTCTTCCTATTATTATGGGTTAAATATGTTTTTGTCCCTCAAGTTTAAGTGAATTTTGAAATTAATCCCTCATCAAAATTTTATACCAATTTAGTTCTTCATCTTTCAAAATGCGTGAATTTAGTCCTTTTAACCAAACCAAATTTTATTAAGTTTATATGACGTTTCAAGCACATTTCATGATAGTATTTAAGTTAACATTGAAGCAAAAATGTGTCAAACAGTGTAAATAATTTAAATGCTATCATGAAATGCGCTTGAAACGTCAGATAAACTTAACAAAATTTGGCTAAAAGAACTAAACTCACACATTTTGAAATATAAAGGACTAAATTGGTCAAAAGTTTTGATGAAGGACTAATTCCAAATTTCGCTGAAACCTGAGGACCAAAAACATATTTAACCCTATTATTATTCACTTCTTTTGGTTTTACATATTTCAATTATAATGCTTCCTTTTCTTTTTACCTCTTGATTCTTGTCAGCTCATAATATAACCATTTTCTGGGGAAAACTGTTTAACTTCTTTAACTTTTAATTAATGTGATTCTGTCTCCAAAATTTATTATGGAGAGTTTAATGATATATATATATATATATATATATATATATATATATATATATATATATTTTATATTTTATTTTTTGTTTTATATACACTTTGAATTAAATACACAGTCCCTTTAAAGAGCTCTTATTCATTTATGAAGTAGTCCTAGTTGGTCTGTCATGTTCTGGCTTTGACTTTTTCATATAATCGAAAAAGGGGGCTTTTGCATAGCTTAACGTTTCACATTGTGGAAACAAAAAGAAAGTACAGGTTTGAATCTTATTAGGTGTTGCAAGCATGCAAAGGTTAGATAAATTCAAATTCCATCTTCAGTAACACTTTGAAGAATGAAACTTCAATCAATGCCACTGATAAATTTCACATTGTTATTGCTTTAACGAGATCATGAATGGAAAATTTTATATAATATCAAAATTATTTACTAATTCATTACATAACTTAATTTTAACAGACAATATGATTTTTAAAAATACATAGTTTTTCGGTATTAGAACTTTAATAAACAGTGGCATTAAGCTAATATAAAGAAATTTTCTCTCCAACGTACACTGGCATACGACCCTTTGGCATCCATACCCTTAGAAGATGCTTGGTTTGCATCAAATCATGCCTTTTGATACCAGATAAACGAAAGCCCATTGTCATGTTGAATTTGCTGAGACTTGAGAACAAAATGGTGTAAGAAAGACTTGAGAGAGAGGCTTATGAAAATTTAATGCTTCATGATGAGTTCTTCAATGTCACCTCTCTCACTTGAATTAGTTGTAAATCATGCTAACGGAGACCGAGATAAATATTCTTAGATGAGGCAAATGTACAGAAATCATGCTAGTGTAGTGCCTTCATCATCAATTTTCTTGAAGGCCAATTGAGGCAATGCAAAGCCTCAACTTAGTTGTTGTGACAGTCTTGGTCAACATATCAGTCGGATTCTTTGCACTTGGAATCTTCAACAAAAACAAGTCTCCATCATTTATCAAATTTATGATAGAATGATAATTCAATTCAATGGGTTTGCATCTGGAATGGAGAATTGGATTTTTAGCAAGACAAATAGCACTTTGACTGTTACTGAACAACGAAGAGTCATCTTGCTCTTTTCCTATTCTTTTAGAAGATTCTTCAACCATATCATCTCCTTCAACCATATCCTTTAAGTGAGTTCCGAAAGGTGTATTCTTGGTTTTAGCATTTTGCAACATTAAACCTGCTAAGTAATTTTTTTATATATTTTTCCTAAGATAAGTTCAGAATACCTTCAGATCTATCCCTGAAGATTCTCATATCAAGAATTTGGTTGGCTGGACCAAGATCCTTCGTTTCAAAATGTTTTGACAATTGTTTCTTCAACTTGTCAATTTCTACCATATTAACACCAGCAATCAACATGTCGTCAACATACAAGGCAAGAATGATATAGTTGTCAACATATTTCTTCACATAACACCAATACATCCGTGAAATTCTTAGTTTCTCATAAACTCATTAAACTTCTTATACCATTGTCTCGGTGCTTATTTCAATCCGTACAAACTTTTATGAAGTTTGCATACAAGATTATTTTTGTCTTGTACTTCAAAACCTTTTGGTTGTGCCATAAAGATTTCTTCTTTAAGATCCCCATGTAGGAATGCAGTTTTCCCATCTAACTGCTCCAAGTGAAGATTTTCTGCAACTACTATACTCAAAATAACTCTGATGGTAGTCAATCTTGACAACAGGAGAGAAAGTTTCTATGAAGTCAATTCCCTATCTTTATTGGAACCCTTTCACTACGAGTCCAGCCTTATATCTTTTGCTACCATCTGGTTCTTCTTTTAACCGATAGACCCACCTATTTTGCAAAACCTTCTTTCCTTCTAGTAGCTTGGTTAAAGACCATGTTTTATTCTTCTGAAGAGACTTGATCTCATCTTCCATTGCTAGCTCCCACTTAATACATTCATCTCTCTGCATAGCCTTAGCAAAATGCTCTGACTCACCAGTATCAGACAACAACAAGTAATATAATGAAGGAGAATACATTTGTGGTGCTACAATTATTCTGCTAGATCTTCTAATTAGGACTTCAGGAGTTGTTGTCTCTACTATTTGTTCAGGTTCTGACTCAGGCTCCATTTCTGTATTCTGCCTTCTATTGACTACATCACTTTCTGAAATATCTTCTAATGATACCTACTCTGACTGTTTATTTACATTTGCAAATTCTGCAGTCGTGTCTTTATAGAACATGTTTTCATTAAAAGTAACATTTCTACTTCTGATAATTTTCTTGTTTAGGTCATCCCCAAACCTATAGCCATACATGTCAGATCCATAACCAATGAAATAACATCGCTTTGCCTTAGGGTCCAATTTATCTCTACTATTAGAGTCTAACACAATATATGAAGCACAACCAAAAACTTTTAGATGTGATAGGTTTACCTCATTTCCAGACCATACTTCTTCAGATAACTGATAGTCTAAAGGAACTGATGAACCTCTGTTTATGAGATAGGTTTTGTGCTTATTGTGTCTACCCAAAATACCTTGGGTAATTCTGACTAGATTCTCATACATCTTGCTCTCTCATTTAAGGTTCTGTTCATTCTTTCTGCCATACTATTTTGTTATGGAATTCCTAGAACCGTCTTGATCATTCTAATCCCATTCTCTGAACAAAACTCCTTGAATTGACTATTGTCATATTCTCCGCCATTATCAAACTTCAAACATTTAACCTTTAAACATGTTTGAGTTTTAAACTCCTTTTTCCACCTTTTAAACACAAAAAACACATAAGATTTATTTTTAAGAAAATAAACTCATACCTTTCTTGCAAAGTCATCGATGAAGGTTGCATAATACTATGAACCTCCAAGGGAATTCACTAAAGTTGGCCCCCAAAACATCTATATGCACTAGTTCTAGTCTTTCAACTCTAGATGACTTACTTGCTTTGGAGAAGCTAACTTTTTTTTTCTGCTTTCTAAAGATACAATGTTTGCAAAGTCCAACGTCAACATGCTTTAAGTTAGGTATTTTACCTTTTGAGACCATGAGCTTCATTCCTTTCTCACTCATATACCCAAGCCTCTGATGCCACAAAGATGAATTGTTGCCAACTTCTGCAACTAATATCATATCCTCATATGCAATCATGTAAAGAGATCATTGTTTCTTTCCACGAGCAATAACAAGATTACCTTTCATTACCTTCCAATGTCCATCTCCAAAAGTGGTGTAATGTCCCTCAACATCCAACTGTCCTACAGATATTAAGTTTCTCTTTAAGGCAAGAATATGTTTGACATTATTCAAAATCCATACGTCTCATTAGAGGTTCATATATTAATATCACCTCTTCCTATAATATCAAGAGATTTTCCATCTACAAGGTAGATCTTTCCAAACTTTCCTGAAACATAGTTAGATAATAGACCTAAGGAAGGTGTAGTATGAAATGACGCACCTGATTCCATAATCCATGAGTCAATAGAACTATCTAAACTACATAATAGTGCATCTTCAATTTCATTAGTTGTTGCATTTGCTGCTTGATCATCATCTTGCTTCTTGTTGTTGTTGCGCTTCTTTGGAGCCCTTCATTGTTTTGTATAGTGACCCCTTTTCTAACAATTCCATCAAGTGATATCATTCCGGAATTTTGGTTGTGATCTCCCTCTAGACTTTGATATGTCTCAGCCTTGATTACAACCTTTCTAGCTACTTCTTCCTTTAGTTTCAGTACTAAATGTTGAACCAGAATTAGAATTGGAAGATTCCCTTGAACTTTTCCTATGAACATCTTCACTTAAGATCAAGTCGCGAATGTTATCAAGCTTCAACTTGCTATTACTTGCAAAATTACTAACCACAGTAACAGTTGCATTCCAACTTTTTGGGAGAAATGATAATAAAATTAAGGCTTTCAAGTCATCATCAAATGTTATCTACACTGATGTCAACTGCGCAATAATTGAATTAAATTCACTAATATGATTAGTAACTGAGTTACCTTCACCTATTTTTAGGTTGACTAGCCTGCGAATCAAATACACTTTATTGGATGTAGATGGCTTCTCATACATATTTCACAACGCTTGCATCAAATTTGCGGTTATTTTCTCGTTCATGATGTTGAATCCAAGATTCTTGGCTAATGTCAATCGGATCACACTGAGTGTCTGTTGATCTAACAACTTGCATTTTGACTGGTCCATGTCAATTGGCTTCTACCTTGTTAAGGGTAGATACAACTTCTTCTAATACAGGTAGTCCTCTATCTGCATCTTCCAGAACCCGAAGTCATTGTCATCAAACTTCTCAATCCTCAAGTTTCCTTCTTCCAATGTCATTGCTCCTGCTTCTTTTGAAGAAAGCTCCTATTTCCTTTGACAAAAGCTCCTGCTACTCTTGATGAAACTGAGATTCCCAAGAAGAAAAAGAAACCAAATCTTTTTTGATGTGGAAGATTAAACAATGATGCAACCACAGAGCATACTAAGAAAAATGGCTCTTGATACCAATTGTTAGGAACAAGGCAATAAAGGAAAGAATAAAGGAGAGAAAAATAAGTGACATGAAAAATATAACGTGGTTCGACATACAATGTGTATGCCTACGTCCATGACTATAGTAGGAAGTATTTTTATTTTTGGTATGTATCAAGCTTTACAAAGGGTCTCTTATATAGTAAAATAGAGAACCACATCTCACAATCCTAAGCGATGTGGGACTAAACCTAGCACCATAATACTAATAGAGTTTACATTGACAGAGTTCATTAAAGTTTTGTGGGAGTTTATCATGTGCGATTGATTGGATTATGCTTTATAACTTGGAAAATTGTTATTGTAATTTCATTTGTGAATTCTTAATCTCAGAGGGAGGTTAAGAAGCATACCTGAAAAGGTTGATACTCATCCGTGTGACCTAGAAAGGATGATTTCGTTGTAATCATGTGTTTTAATTAGTTGAAACTCCTAAGGAGTGTGCTTAAGAGAGAATTGGACGTAACCCAAGAGTTAGGAGTGAACCAGTGTTAAAATCTTTTTTATACATTGTCTGTTACTATTTTGTATGATATTATGTTACACACAAAAAAGTCTAAGCTCTATTCAATCCCCTTTCATGCCCATCTACACCAACGAGTGGTATGAGAGCCTGCCTTTGGGGGAATTCCTTAACGGGGCAAGGAAGAGTGGTCTTATAGACCAAATCAATGGAAAGGGACGGTCAAACAACCAATTGTCCACCTTTGTTCAAAAGAAAAAAAAATTATGACATGGAAACTCAAAATGTTGACCTATCTTGAAGCAATGAATATGAATCTATTGGATATCATTGAAAAATGCATCTATTCGCTACTACACCATATTTGGATTGACATCCTACTAACTTAAAAATAGAATTTGGATTGACATCTCTATTTATTTTTCTGTATTGTTTTTCTACTATGCTTTCAAAATAAACTCATGATCATTAATTTTGAAGTTTTAAAATATATTTAAAAGATTTTTAATATACTAATATAGTGTAGCTTTAATGCTCAATAAAGAACAACATAAAAAAAATCCAATAAAGAATTTGAACTCATCCTCGTTACAATGACTATTATTGTGATTATATGTGAGTTTCAACATTATTTTAATTAACAAACTTAATTTATTCAATGTTTGATGAATGTTCACATAAGCATATATTGGTTAAAACGATGTGAGAAAAATATATAAAAGTATTTTGACAGTAATAATTTAAACAATACCAGAAATAGTAATATAATTTTTGTGTATTTTTAGCTTTTTATAAGTATTTTTTAGGTTCTAAGACAATTAAAAGAATTTAAAAATAATCTTAAGAAATTAAGATATAGATAACATGTGTTTAAAAATAAGACTACAAATCATCTAACAAAAAGTGTTTCAAGGTAAGATTTTATTTTTATATTTTTAAATAATTAACGTTATGTTTTAAAATATAATTATTTTAATCTTTTGAAATGATTAAAGTTTTGTTTTAAAATATAATTAAATTAAAATGAGACTTCTATTATTTAAAATGGTTCATATTTTAATATAAATATATATTATAAATCATATTTTAAGAATGAAAAGTGTTTTAATAAATTAGTCTAAATTTCATTTGAAAATTAATATTTAATCAATATTTGACAGATTTTTATTTTATACGATAAAAGAATAATAATAACTATAACTATAGTTTTAAAAAAAGTTTTTAAATAGGGATATTGTAAAAAATTTACACTTACATTATCAAAATAATGTTTCTTTTAAAAGCGGATTGAAATATTGATCAATCCTATCTTATTAGATATTCTGTAAGGCCCAATACTTTTTAACAGTATGCAAGTTTGAATTTATTTGGCAAAAACTTCGTGTATCTAGCGTCTAAACAGGGAGAACAGTAAGGAATTTGCTTTAGCACTCCATGTTTTCTTTTCTTATTATTGTAATTGTCAAATCACTATTTCCAATTGTAAGAAACATTTAACATGCTCTAGTCAAAAAGTTAAAGTTTATGTGGCTTATTTATGGAATGAGAAGTTATGTCTTTTAAATTTTTTAGAAAGTTATGTTTTTTCAGTGTTTTTTGTTTGTTATATAAATGAATGTATGATTGTTAATAGACATGAAATGCAAGCAAAATGTTTTTATACCCCAGATAAAACTTCCTTAGCAATGATCCATAAATTTATTTAGTTGGATATTAGAGTCATTATTTTTGAATAAACATAATAAATGCACACATCCAAAATAATTAAATAATTAAAACATCACACTAATGACATACATTGGATTTAAACTCAAGTCCTCTCAACATAACCAAGTATTCTCCACCACTTAAGTTACTATTGTTCCTTGTCATAACTATCATCATTAATTAGTTCAGAAATCCCTTTACTTGCATTTATAAATATTTATTTATTTATTGAATATTTCCAAGTCTTACACAGAGAGGATGCTGGGTAGGGACAAGCTCGAGTAGTAATCTAGGGATTTATTATGCCTAGAGTTGAGAGATCACCTTGGGTTTAAATTCCCAAGGTTCTAGTTAATAGGGATGCATCTAGATTTACCTAAGAAAGTACTTCCATAGGAATAATCTTGAGAAATTTTAGATAAAAGAAGGGAGATTATAATCTGAATTAGGGGAAAGACAAAAGCAATCAACCTTGTTCTCTAATTTACCATTGAAATTTTATACTTTCTAAGTGAAATAAAAAATTAAATATGTAATAGTTGTGATCTAATTATTGATGACCTTTTGCAAGTCTATGTAAAAATGACTTTTACTACCTCAATATAATAGTGCACTTGCTGTAAAACAGAATTGCTAATGATAAAATATCAATATTATACTATAATACTTAATATAATGAATGATGAGATTATATTGTGACAATAAATCCACAATCAAAATAGTTTACAACCTTATAAAACATGATAGAATTATACAAATTGAAGTGGTCAGATACTTTGTCAAAGAAATGCTTAGTAACTTGATATGTACCTGTATGTCATCTACTCAAGGACACTTGCACACATACTCACCAAGAGATAAGTATTTTAGAAAGTTTCAAATTTTATTCCAATTGATTTTAATTTTGTATATTGGTTGTAGTATATTTATTTTATCACTACTGTTGCCAAATATTAATAAAGGTTGGGTTGATATATACGAGGTAATAAGGTGCAATCTTTCAAAGATAACGACCAATCTTGATAATGACCTTTAATGATATCTTTGTGCATGAGCTACACATGTAACACAACTGGTTTGACTTGAAACAGTTTGAGCCACAGTGGTCCTTTGCGTTCTTCGATCACTTCAAAACCGTCTCATTTTCTTAGGGTCGTTATGTTCTTCACACACAAAATTTCATCCTTTATAAAATAAATAAAAATATATTTAATTTAATATGAATCAATTTTTAATATATGTTGTATATAATTTAAAAGTTTTTAAAAAAATTAAATTTTTAATATATAAAATTTTAAAAATTTAAAAAAAGTTTGGAGTGTTGGGTTGATGAAAATAACACGTTTTGAAAAGTCTCACATCGCCTAGGATAACCAAGGGGTTGGATTTTACTGACTATATAATGAGCTCTAAGTCCATGATGTTGTCAGCCATAAGTCCTTAAGATTGTTGTAAATAAATGACAAATCATGAACAAAAAGAGTACTTCTTGAGGCGTGTAAATTCATTACCCTTAATGACTTATCCGCGGTGTGTTGCGCAAGCCCCCTAGAATACAACATGAACTTCTAGAATCTTCCAAGGATCTCAGAACTAGCAAGCAAGTACTCTTGAAAGAGTATTTAACCCAGATAATAGAAGAAAGAAATATGAGAGATAGAAGAGAGCTTGAAGAATGAAGGATAAGATTGAGAGATGGTGTGTTTTGGAGAGCACCAAAACCACCTATTTATAGGTGTAAATGAAGGAAAGGATGGGCTAAAAACATAAAGTTTCACCAACGTTCAAATCCAATATTGCAATGTGCTTTGGGATATTCATGAACCAGAATAATTGAATTAAACATGGAATCAAAACGGAAGCATGATATTGCACCAAAACAAAACTGCAGCAACAAAGAATTTATAGGTGGTAGCAACGTTCACATCTTTTGAAATGTTTATAACGCTTGCTTCACAACAATCCCCCACAAATTGCTAAAGATAAGAAAGGAAAGGCTGAAGGAAGAAAACCTGGGTCTTATAAAATGTAATGCATCGGAGCTGGTATAACAAGCTATATGAACCAGTCCTAGATAGATAAACTTAACACACAGTGTATTTGGTATAACAAGCTATATGAACCAAAAGACACTTGATGTATGTTAGTGGTTTATCGATCACAATACACCCCCACAATCCTTATTATTAACGCTGTGTTACGCTTACTAGGCCATGCGCGTGCCCGGTATTCATGAGTGCTCTAGAGATAATGCCAAGATCTCATACAAGCGGCCTCACTTGACACTTATATAGGTGATTACATCAAGTGTATGCTACAAATCATACACCACCCGTAAAGGATTTGAAAATCACTAAAACTTTGTTTAAACTAAAATTCTTACACCACATAAAATTTTAATTTACAAAGTTTAATCTCTCAATAATGCAGCCTTTAGCATTTTCATGCACACCATAGGAATGAACATAATTGATTTAAAATCAATTTAGTGCTATCAGAACTAACATGTGACTTGTTTTTACCCAAATGAACCTTATTCATGGGATCTCTAATCACAAAGGTTGGGTTACCATCACTTGTTTGTTTGCAAGTGGCTTAAGTCTTATTCCCCTTGATGTTTCCAAAGTCATATTTTCTTCCCAGGGGTTTTGTTAGGGGATCTACTAGATTCCGTTCTGACTTCACATAATCAATGGAAATAGTTCCACTCTTTAGCAGCTGCTTAACTAGATTATGTCTCAATTGTATATGTCTATTCTTTCCATTGTAATTTTTGTTTTTAGCTATAACTATGATTTGAAATCACAATGTATTGATACAGATGGGGTTTGTTTCATTCCTAGAGGAATGTTTACTAAGAAGTTTTTCAACCACTCAGCCTCACTACCAGCCATTTTGAGAGCAAAAAACTCAGATTCCATTGTTGATCTTGCTATAATTGTTTGCCTTGCTGATCTCCATGTAATCGCACCACCTCCAAGTGTGAATACATAACCACTAGTGGACTTTGTCTCATCTGAATCAGAGATACAGTTAGCATCATTGTGCCCTTCTAGTACAACGGGAAGTCCACTATATTCAATGGCATAATCTATTGAACCTCTTAAGTATCTCACAAGCCTTCCAAGTGCATCCCAATGCTCTTGATTAGGACATTGAGTGTATATACTCAGTCTACTTACTACATAAGCAATATCAAGTCTTGAAAAGCTCATTAAGTGTAGTAAGCTCCCAATTATCTGGGCATACTAAGGTTGAGAAATAGATTCCCCTCTATTTTTCATTAATTTAGAGTTAGCATCATATGGGGTACTCACAGGTTTAAAGTCATAATATCCAAACTTCCTAAGAAGTTTCTCAATGTATTGTTCCTGGGATAGTAATATACTATCTCCCTTCCTTATGATTCTAACTCCTAAAATCACATTGGCTTCACCCATGTCTTACATTTCAAACTTAGATCCTAGAAACAATTTAGTTCTAGAGACTATATCAATGCATGTGCCAAAAATTAACATGTCATCCACATACAAACATATAATGACACATTCACCATTTTCAGATTTAGAGTACACACATTTATCAACATCATTAGGTGAAAGACCATTACAAAGTAACACATTATCTAGTTTTCATGCCACTGTTTTGGTGCTTGTTTTAACCTATACAAAGATTTTAAAAGTTTTCACACCTTATTTTATTGACCAGGGACACACCCTTCAGGTTGAGTCATATAAATTTCCTCCTTTAATTCACCATTCAGAAAAGCAGTCTTAACATCCATCTGATATATCACTCGAATAGAGGAAATCCTAGTCACAGGGGCAAAGGTATCAAAGTAATTTATGTTAGGTTTCTAAGTAAAACCTTTCGCTACTAATCTTGCATTATATTTATCTATGGATCCATCAGGGTGATACTTTTTCTTAAAGATCCACTTACAACCAATGGGTTTTGCTCCTTTGGGCAAATCTACTAAGGTCCAAGTATTATTTTTCTCAATTGATTCAATTTCCATCTTAATAGCATTATCCCATTGTTTTGCATCAAGAGCACTAGTAGCCTCTAAAAAACTTGTTGGATCATTTAAAACTAGATAAGTATAAAAGTCATCTCCAAAAGAAGTTTCTTTCCTTTGCCTTATACTTCTTCTTAAACCCTCACTCATGGCATCACTATAAGTATCTATAGGTTGTTCAGATGTATCACTAACTTTTAATGGAAATATATGTTCAGAAAAACATTTTTTGTCTCAACAATAGTATTATGTTCAATCACATCACTTTTAAGAACAAGTAACCTATAGGCAGCACTATGTTCAACATAACCCAAGAACATACAATCAGAGGTTTTAAAGCCTATTTTCCTTTTCTTAGGATCGGGTAACATTACTTGGAGCCAAAAAGGAGCATGTGGGAGGTGTGACTTGTCACCTAAGCAAGTCACACTTGTCTTGCCATGAGAAGCTAACTCTCATCCTTGGAGAGCAAGTTTGAGAAGCTTCTAGGCTTTTCTAGAGTAGACACACTACTCTTGGCCCATTTGGCCCAATTCCCCTTTTTGGTCCAAAATTACTTCTAAAGCCCAATTTCCTCTAAGGCCCAATACATGGCCCAAAGAAAACCCTATTCTACTGGGCCTAAAATACAAAGCCCAAAATAAAATCCTAATTTAGTATTTACAAGCAAAATGTCCTAGGCTAGGTCTTCACATCTTCCTTGGCCCATGTGAAGTTCATCTTGGGCTTTGCATGCGTATTTAAGGCCCATTCCTCTTGTATTCTCCTAGCCATGGCTCTCGTTGTAGGTCCCTTGGCTCGAGGCGTCTCATCACTATTGGTGTCTTCTATTATGATGTGTGTAATGAGCTCTTGAAGCGTCATTTGCTTGTGTCTATGTTTCAGCTGTTGTTTATAGTCAGTTCAGGATGACGGTAATTTCTCGATCAAAGAACATACTCTTTGCTTTGATATCTTCAAGTAACTTGTGATATTCGTTGATTTGAATCTTTATGTCTTTATCTTCGATCATCTCCGAACGGTAGTAATTCTCTATGACGAACCTTTGTCGGACGATGTCCTCAACAGTATATTTGACAATCAATGAATCCCAAATTTCTTTCGCTTCCTTATATGAGCAATACACATCGAACAAATCATTAGACAAGGTGCTAAGTAAGGTGTGTCAGCATACCTTGTTTGCATAAGTCCAATCTTCAACTTGTTTGGCACTGGATACGTCTGGTTTTGAAGTTGAGAGAGCCATAGCTACTCCATACATGTCTAGAAGAATAGACACACGTTCTTGCCAGCGTCGAATGAGATGCAACGTGTAATTAAGTGGGGAGCTATTGTACACCTTTAGAACAAACATTTCAATTGTCGATTGGCATTCCTTTTCCAAAATAGAGTTATATTATTTGTAACTCCCATCACAATTCAACTGTAAAATAAAACAACCATTTACTTGGAACGTATCCTTGAGTTGTGGCTTAGGATAGGAGTTAAGTGTAACATCCCTGGCGTACCACGCCCAGAGCATGTCAGGTTACTACAGCCCGATGCACCCCAACCCCTCACCCTTCTCCGTCCATTCATACTGGGTGGGTTGTTGCCAGTGGGAATCATCAGATTTTGCTGACCTTTAACACCTCTGGCACACCAGCAGATGCTACCAGTTGCGCTATGAATGGACGGAGAAGGGTGAGGGGTTGGGGTGCATCTGTTGAGATCTGGGTATCATCAGATTTTGGTCAAGCCTGAGGACGTACAAAAGACGGCATTTCGGTCTCGTTATGGACATTATGAATATGTCGTGATGCCGTTTGGGGTGACAAATGCTCCAGCGGTAT
>Ga0214542_1001074_pt1 | contig 54628 bp, 48 predicted proteins | sample CNSS1metaG_FD_160096 | JGI IMG/M metagenome (GOLD analysis project Ga0214542, IMG submission 160096) | Root nodule microbial communities from cowpea collected in UCLA plant growth center, Los Angeles, California, USA - CNSS1 | ecosystem: Host-associated > Plants > Roots > Nodule | place: USA... | reverse complement strand
GCGTGCGCTCTACATGGCAGCACTCGCAGCCACCCGCTACAATCCGGCTCTCGCCCTCTTTGCCAAGGCGCTCGAAACCGCCGGCAAACCGCCCAAGGTCATCCTCGTCGCCGTCATGCGAAAACTTTGTCGTCCTCGCCAACACCCTCATCGCGCAGGATCGCCTCTGGCAGCCAACGCCACCTTGACAACAAACACAGATGCTCACCCTGACCCTCTCCCCCACGCGGCTTCAGGAGAGTGGCAAAGGCAGGCTCAAGCCGCGGCGACGTTCCCGAGCTTCTGCAGCTGGATAACCGCTTGGGTGCGGCTGTCGACATTGAGCTTCAAGAGGATCGCCGAGACATGTGCCTTGATGGTCGCTTCGGAAACGCCGAGCTCATAAGCGATCTGCTTGTTGAGCAGACCCTCGGCGAGCATCGAGAGCACGCGCGACTGCTGCGGCGTCAGGGTCTGCAGCCGGTGCATGAGATCGGCCAGTTCCGGCTCGTATTCCTGATTCCGATCGTAGCCGGACGGCACGAAGATTTCCCCGGCCATGACCCTCGCGATGCCGTTGCGAATCTCCTCGATGCCGGCCGATTTCGATAGAAAGCCCGCAGCGCCGAGATCGATGGCGCGATGAATCGTGGCCGGATCGTCATGTGCGGAGACAATCATCACCGGCAGGCTCGGGAATTCGGCACGCAACGCAATCAGTCCGGAAAGCCCGCTGACCCCAGGCATGGTCAGGTCCAGCAGCATCAGGTCGGCGTCCGGGTGGGCGGCTGCTGCCTTGCGCGCCGCAGCGAAATCGCCTGCCTCGACGATGGCCGGCGCGCCGGCCATCCCGCTCAGCGCCTGGCGCATCGCGCCTCGAAACAGCGGATGGTCGTCGGCGATGATGATGGTCATGTCCGGCATGGTGACGCCCCCTCCCAAGAGCCTCAGCTGCAATACATAGGATGCACATCCTACTAACATTGAATTCGCTTCGGCATAAGATGCAGCAGCAGGCGCCCTCCGCCGCCAACGGGACATCACGTCCTGTCGGGTACCTGCTCATCCCGATCGGCGGGCGAGCCCTCTTGCCCTTCGAATTCCTTAACGATCTCCATGAACTTCCGCATAATTCTTTCCATGATGCTCATTGTCCGGTCAATCTCTTCGTCGGTCGGAAGATCCTGTTTCCTTGTCGTTGCACCGCTCTGAAGGGCTCTTTCAAGGGCGTCGACGCGTTTGGTCAGAAGATCTAGCTCCCTCTCGAATGCTGCACGCTCGTCGGCCGCCATGCGGCAAACGAGTTCGCCATCCTTCTCCTGGCAGAGGTCGACCTCGCCCGTTTCGGTGTCGAGCCGGGCGAATCCCGTCTCGGACTTCTGCATTGTATAGCGTCCAGGCGAGGGTTCCTGGGCGCCCACCGAAAGCGCCCATGCCAAGCTCAGGACGAGACCCAATGCTGCGCTTGCGTGCTTCATGACATCCTCTCCGTTGGATGCTCACCGTTCTGCGGCGACTTTCGTGCCTCTGGTAAGACGGCGCGCGCCGCAGGAAATCCGCTTCGATATGATGTTCCTCGGTGGACATGCGGCGATATTTGCGGCAAGGCCATGGCTCGGTTTCATGACGGACGAGCGGACAGGATGAACCCTACCATATACAAGATCGTTCCGGCACTGCTTTGGCAGGAAGCACGGCGCACGGGACGGTTCGACGGCGCGCCCGTCGACCTTGCCGACGGTTTCGTTCACTTCTCGACGCGCGACCAGGTCGCCGAAACGGCAACCCGCCATTTCGAAGGGCAGACCGACCTCCTGCTTGTCGCCGTCGACGCGGCTGCGCTCGGAGACAAGCTGCTCTACGAGCCTTCCCGCGGCGGTGCGCTCTTCCCCCATCTCTATGCGCCGCTCATGCTCGATGCGGTGCTTTGGGAAAAGCCCCTGACGCTCGGCGCCGACGGCAAGCATATCTTTCCCGAGCTTGCCCCATGACCGGACCTTTCGAAAGCCTCGCCCGTCGCGGGCTGTTCCTGCTCGATCCCGAAACCGCCCATGGCCTCTCGATCCGGGCGCTGAAAAGCGGCGTAGTCCCGCGCTGCGCAGCCGTTTCCGATGCGAGGCTGGCGCAAACCATAGCGGGCCTCACCTTTCCCAATCCAATCGGCATGGCGGCGGGCTACGACAAGAATGCCGAGGTGCCCGAGGCGCTGCTGAGACTGGGCTTTGGTTTTACCGAGATCGGCACGGTGACCCCACGGCCTCAAGCAGGCAACGACAAGCCGCGGCTTTTCCGACTCGTCGAGGACGAGGCGGTGATCAACCGGCTCGGCTTCAACAATGAGGGGCATGGTGCGGCACTGGCGCGGCTCAAGGCCTGCTCGCGCGAGGCGCTGATCGGCGTCAATATCGGCGCCAACAAGGACAGTGCCGACCGAATTACCGACTATGTCGCCGGCATCCGCACCTTCTATCCGGTCGCGCGCTATTTCACTGTAAACATCTCCTCGCCAAACACGCCGGGCCTGCGCGATCTGCAGGCGCGTGAAAGTCTGGCGGCACTGCTTACAGCCGTGCTCACAGCCCGGAATGAAGAGGCCGGCAAGAACGGCCGGCGGCTTCCGGTATTCCTCAAGATCGCCCCGGACCTGACCGAGGAAGGCATGGACGATATCGCGGCGGAAGTGCTGGCTAATCACCTCGACGGGCTGATCGTGTCGAATACAACGCTCTCGCGCGATGGTCTCACGGACCAGCGGCAAGCAAAGGAGACGGGGGGACTTTCCGGCAAGCCGCTTTTCGAGAAATCGACCGCGGTACTCGCGCGGATGCGCAAACGGGTCGGTCCGGAACTGCCGATCATCGGCGTCGGTGGTGTCGGATCGGCGGAGGCCGCGGCGGAAAAGATCCGCGCGGGCGCTGACCTCGTGCAGCTTTATTCGTGCATGGTTTACGAGGGACCGGGCCTACCGGGGCGGATCGTCCGCGGCCTCTCATCTCTCTGCGAGCGCGAAGGCCTCGCCTCCATCCGCGACATCCGGGACAGCCGACTCGACTATTGGATCGCGCGGAAGGTCTGAGTTGCCCGGCGCGGCACCAGCATCAACAGAAATAGCCCGCGCATCAGCAGGAACAGGTTGAGCCCGGCCCAGAGACCGTGATTGCCGAAGAGAGGCACGAGCACGGCAAGCGCCGCGCAATAGCCGAGGAACGCGGCGAGCATCATGTTGCGCATGTCGCGCGACCAGGTGGCACCGATGAAGACACCGTCCATCAGGAAGGCGAGCGAGCCGGTCAGCGCCGTGAGCGCCGCCCAGGGCATGTATTCGTAGGCGACGACGCGCACGTCCGCCGCCGTCGTCAACAGATCGACCAGCGCATCGCCGAAGACAAGGAAGGCGAGGGTCGTGAACAGGGCCAGCCCCAGCGACCAGGCGACAGTCATGCGGATTGCACGGTCGAAGGCCGGGCGGTAGGCGGCGCCTATCGAACGTCCCGTCAACTGCTCGGCCGCATTGGCGAGGCCGTCGAGGTAATAGCCGGCGACGAGAAAGATCGTCATCAGGACCGCATTGGCCGCGAGCGTCACCGGACCCAGCGCTGTGCCGATGCGCGTCATGAGCGTGAAGGCCGCAAGCAGAACGAAGGAGCGGATCATGATGTCGCGGTTGAGGCCGAACAGTGCCGTGAGGCGCTCCCCCGAAAAAATCGTCGCCCAATCCGGCGCGTCCCTCTTGTCGAAGCGGCCATAGACGATCGCAAAACCCGCAAGCGCGCCGATGACTTCGCCGGCCACGGTGCCAATTGCGACGCCGGCCACACCCCATCCAAGCGCGAGCCCGAGGAGGATCGACAACGCGATGTTGGTGCCGTTGATGAGTGTTTGCAGCAGCAAGCCGATCGAGCCCTCGCCACGGCCGAGGACGAACCCGAGAATGGCGTAGTTGGCGAGCGCCGCCGGACCGGAAAGAATCCGGTAGAGAAAGTAGGTGCTGGTGACCGCCGCGACTTCCGGGTCCGGCGCCATCAGCCGAAGCCCGCCCGCAAGCAGGAGCGGCGACAGGAGGACGAGGGCGACACCGCAGACGAGCGCTGTCGTGAGCGATCGCCAGAACACCGCCTGCTGCTCACGCCGGTCGCCGCGCCCATAGGCCTGGGCGACAAGGCCCGTGGTGGCGGCCCGCAGGAAATTGAAGGTGGTGAAGATCAAATCGAATATCACCGCGCCGATCGCAAGGCCGGCGAGCAATTCAGCCCGGCCAAGCCGACCGACGACAGCAGTATCCACGAGTCCGAGCAGTGGCGTCGTCAGGAACCCAAGCGTCATCGGCAGGGCAATCGAAAAGATCAGCCGATTGGTGACGTGAAAGGGGCCCGCTTCGCGGGCATGCCGGTTTTCGAGGCTGTCGGCGGCGATCATCATTCTGTCCGTACGGCCGGTTCCGCAAGGGACTTTGGGAATCAGCTCAACCGGCCAGCACCATGGCCCAATAAGGGCGGTTCCCGGAAGCGGAATTTTGCGCCATGGCGACGCCGAGCCCCCGATAGTTGCCGAGCATGTTCTTCAAGTGGTTCGGCGAGTTGAACCATGCTTCGTAGGCACTCTCGGCATTCTCCTGGCCCATGGCGATGTTCTCGGCGGCCGGAAGCGTGACGCCGTGGCCCTTCACCCGGTCGTGGAAATTGTCCCGCCAGCCGATATTGTGTTTCATCTTGCCGGCGCGCGCCATGCGCGTGGCCTGGTACATTGCCGCCACCGAAGCAGCCGGATCGCGAACGAGCGTCGACAGACCCCTGCCCTGGCGAAGCGTGTTGACATACCCGAGTGTCGCCTCGGTCTGGTCGCTTCCGGTGCCGTCGTCGGGGGAAAGGACGTTGGAAGTCGAGCAGCCGGCAAGAAGGCTGACGGAAATCACGGCGCCGGCGGATAGAACGAGCCGTCTGCGGGGAAGAAAGAACTGATCCTGCATGCTTAACGTCGGTAGCTCAATACACGAAGGATGATAAAGGCGGGAATGACCACGGCGGCGCCAAGCAACAAATAGTCTCCGACGCGCCCGAGCGCCGCAAACCCTTTATGCCACAGATCGAGCAGGAAATTACGGATGCCGTAGTAGATGTCGGCGGGGTACCAGTCGAAGACATTCATTACGAACCCGACCAGGATCGACACGACGACGAGCTTGACCAGCACGCGCAGCGGCGAGTCCCCCAAAAATCTGTTTATTCCGTCCGACATGGGCGAAGAATTCTCCTTTTTCCCCTCACATAAGCTGCCGTTTCCGCACCCGCAAGCGGAGATTCCACTTGTCTTTTGGCCTGGGCGACGTCAGATGCGCTCATCACAATGCACCCGTTGGTCCAATGTACGTGAAGCAGCTCTCCTCCGGCGACCTGATCGCCGATCGCCGCGCAGACTATGCCAAGATGCTCGCCGAAGGCGGCGATCACCGAGGCGCGGCCGAGCTCATGGCCCAGGCGCTGGAAATCGCACCGGACTGGGCGGCCGGCTGGTTCCGCCTGGCGGACTATGAAGAGAAATCTGGCCGTAAGATGGCCGCCATCGAGGCGCTGGGGAGGACCCTTCGCCTCAGTCCGGAGGACATTTTCGGCGCCAGCCTCAAGCTTGCCCTGCTCGGCGCCGCCGAAACGCCTGAGCAGCCGCCGAGCTCCTACGTCGAGCGGCTCTTCGATGACTATGCGGAGCGCTTCGATCAGGCGCTTGTCGAAAAGCTTGCCTACAGCGTTCCGGAAAAGCTCGCTGCCCTGATCGGCAATATGGTAGGCTGCCGCTTCGGACACGTCATCGACCTCGGTTGCGGCACGGGCCTCTTCGGCGAGCGCATTCGCCACTGCGCCGATTTCCTCGAAGGGTTCGATCTCTCGGCAAACATGCTCGCAAAGGCGGAGGCAAAGGGCGTCTACGATCGGCTGGGCCAGGCAGACCTGTCGGTGCCGCCGGGGCACTCCGGGTTTTTCGGCGACGCGGCAAGGAAGCCTGCCGATCTCGTGAGCGCAGCGGACGTGCTGATGTACCTCGGAAATCTTGAAAACGTGTTCCTCATCATAGACCGTTTGTTGGCGCCGGGCGGACTGTTCGCCTTTTCGGTCGAGGACGCGGCAACGCAAGAGGCCTTCGTGCTGCGCCCGTCGCTGCGCTACGCCCATTCGGAGCCCTATGTCGCCTCGCTCTGTGCCGAACACGGACTTTCGCTCATGGCAGTCGAGCGCACGGTCATTCGCACGGATGCCGGCCTGCCAGTCTCGGGCATCCTGTTTCTCGCTCGCAAAGATGCTTGAGGCACAAGGCTGTCATGCGAAATAGGTCAGCACTACTTACATATTTTTCTTGATTAATTTTGTGCGTTGCAGCAATGCTGTCACCATCACGGTCTCGAGGGGTCGGCATGGCACAGGGAAGCAGCGTTTTCGGTCTCTGGAACACAAGTCCTACAAAACACACGCCGATCGAGGATGCCCAAGGCATCTTTTCCGGCAGCCTGATTGCTGCTCTAGGCCTCTATTTTCTCGCGAGCGCCGGGCTTCTGACCGGCAGTACCGCCGGTGTTGCCTTTCTGCTGCATTACGCGACCGGCGTGAATTTCGGGCTCGCCTTCTTCCTCCTCAATCTGCCCTTCTTCTACCTCTCGCTGAAACGGCTCGGCCCGGCCTTCACGGTCAAGACCTTCATCGCCATCGGGCTCACTTCCTTCCTGACCGACGCGCAATCGCGGCTCTTTCAGATCGGACAGATCCAACCCGGCTGGGCGGCGCTCCTCGGCGGGCTCTTGCTCGGATATGGCCTACTCGCGCTCTACCGCCACCGGGCGAGCCTCGGTGGCGTCGGCATTCTCGGTATTTATCTGCAGGAGCGGTTCGGTATTCGCGCCGGACTGGTGCAGCTTGTCATCGACATGGCGGTTCTGGCAGTCGCCTTCGCAATCACCATTCCCTCGGTCGTCACCTGGTCGGTGCTGGGCGCTGTCGTCCTCAACCTCTTCGTGGCGATCAACCATCGCGCCGACAGATATATTGCGCTTTGAGATGTGGCGGCTATCGCCCCCACCCCGCTGCAGCGACCTTCTCCGCAGCTGGCATGGAGCCGCCTACGCCACCGAACACACGCGCGGGCGGGCAGGCTTCTCTTTTGCGCGGTCTGGTCTACCTTCGTTCCCGTGACCAGGACCGATACCCCATTGCCGAAGAGCGACGCCCTGACGCTGCCAGCGCCCTTCCTCAGGTGGTTCGCCGAAAAGGGCTGGCGGCCGCGCGCCCACCAATTGGAGTTGCTCGCCCGCGCGGAGGCGGGAGAGAGCACGTTGCTGATCGCTCCGACGGGCGCAGGTAAGACGCTTGCCGGCTTCCTTCCCTCCCTCGTCGATCTAACCCGTCGCGGCAGGATCCCGCCGGGCTCGGCCTTTGTCGGCATACACACTCTCTACATCTCACCGCTCAAGGCACTTGCCGTCGATATCGAGCGCAACCTGATGAAGCCGGTCAGCGAGATGGTCCTTCCCGTTCGGATCGAGAACCGGACGGGCGACACACCTCAGGGCAAGCGCCAGCGCCAGAAGCTCAATCCACCCGACCTATTGCTGACGACACCCGAGCAACTCGCGCTGCTTATAGCCGACGGCGAGGCCGAGCGCTTCTTCAAGGACCTGCGCTATGTCGTGCTTGACGAGTTGCATTCGCTCGTCACCTCCAAGCGCGGCCATCTGCTTTCGCTCGGACTCGCCCGGTTGCGGTGGCTGGCACCCCGCCTCCAGTCAATCGGGCTTTCGGCCACCGTCGCCGAACCGATGGAGTTGCAGCGCTGGCTCGTGGCCCAAGCTCCGGGGAAGGACAACCATGCCGGACTGATCACCGTTTCCGGCGGCGCCAAGCCGGAGATTTCCATACTGCGCAGCAACAATCACGTGCCTTGGGCGGGGCACTCCGCCCGCTATGCGATTGCCGATGTCTACGAGGCGATCAAGGCGCACGGCACGACGCTGCTCTTCGTCAACACGCGCAGCCAGGCGGAAATGCTGTTCAAGGAGCTCTGGACGATCAATGACGACAACCTTCCGATCGCGCTGCATCACGGTTCCCTCGACGTCGCCCAGCGGCGCAGGGTCGAGGCGGCCATGGCAGAGAACCGGCTGCGCGCCGTCGTCGCCACGTCGACGCTTGACCTTGGCATCGACTGGGGCGATGTCGACCTGGTCGTCCATGTCGGCGCCCCGAAAGGGGCGAGCCGGCTCGCCCAGCGCATCGGCCGCGCCAACCACCGCATGGACGAGCCGAGCCGAGCCATTCTCGTGCCGGCCAACCGCTTCGAGGTGATGGAATGTCAGGCGGCGCTCGATGCCAACTATGTCGGCGCCCAGGATACGCCGCCGATCGGCAAGGGTGCGCTGGACGTGCTGGCGCAACACGTGCTCGGCATGGCCTGCGCCAAGCCGTTCGATGCGGTCGAGCTTTACGAGGAGATCACGAGCGCCGCTCCCTATACCGGTCTCTCCTGGGAGGACTTCGAGCGTGCCGTCGACCTCGTCGCCACCGGCGGCTATGCGCTTCGCACCTATGAGCGTTACGCCCGCATCCGCAAAACGAAAGAAGGGCTTTGGCGCGTTTCGAATCCCATGGTGGCGCAGCAATATCGTCTCAATGTCGGGACGATCGTCGAATCGCCGATGCTGAACGTGCGCATGGTGAAGCGCAACGCCCGCGGCTCGCTCGGCCGGGGCGGCATGTCCCTCGGTAAGGTGGAGGAGTATTTCCTCGAAATGCTGTCGCCAGGCGACACGTTCCTCTTTTCCGGCAAGGTTCTGCGCTTCGAAGGTATCCGCGAGAACGAATGCCTCGTCTCGCAGGCTTTCTCCTTCGACGCGAAGGTGCCGAGCTATGCCGGCGGCAAGTTCCCGCTTTCCACTTATCTCGCCGCGCAGGTCAGAATGATGCTCGCCGATCCGGGACGCCGGACTCATCTGCCGGAGCAGGTGCGCGACTGGCTTGCGCTGCAGAACGACCTCTCCACGCTCCCGCGGGAAGACGAACTGCTGATCGAGACCTTCCCGCGCGGCAGCCGCCACTACATGGTCATCTATGCATTCGAAGGCCGTCTCGCCCACCAGACGCTGGGCATGCTGCTTACCCGCAGGCTCGACCGCGCCGGGCTGAAGCCGCTCGGCTTCGTCGCCACCGACTACTCGCTTGCGGTCTGGGCCCTCGATGACCTGGGCGCTGCCTTCCGGGCGGGCGCGCCCTCGCTCGCGGAACTGCTGGACGAGGACATGCTGGGGGACGATCTCGAGGCATGGCTGAACGAGTCCTTCCTTCTGAAGCGGACATTCCGCAATTGCGCGGTGATCGCCGGGCTGATCGAGCAGCGCCATCCCGGCAAGGAGAAGACGGGCCGGCAGATCACCGTATCCGCCGACCTCATTTACGACGTATTGCGGATGCACGAGCCGGACCACATCCTCCTGGAGGCCACACGCAACGATGCAGCGGCAGGACTCTTGGACATCGGCCGGCTCGGCGTCATGCTGAAGCGAATCAAGGGACACGTCACGCTTCGGCGGCTCGACCACATTTCTCCACTCGCCATCCCGGTCATGCTGGAGATCGGGCGGGAATCGGTTCATGGAGAAGCGCACGACTTCCTGCTCACAGAAGCCGCGGGCGACCTGATCAACGAGGCGATGGGCCAACACAAAGGAACAGGCTAAGGATGCATCGGCTCGTCCATGCGACATCGGCCCCGGCGAGCGCCTTCTTCGAGGCGCGTACGGCGATCAACGGCGTGGCCGCGATCTGCGACACGCTGGGTGGTCTCTATTTGCCCGAAAGCCGAACGGTGGTCGTTTCCGACCTTCACCTTGAAAAGGGGTCCGCCTTTGCCCGCCGCGGCATGATGCTGCCGCCCTACGACACCTTGGCGACGCTGCGAATCCTCGAGGCGATCCTCGCGCGCCACGATCCCAAGACTGTCATCACTCTCGGCGACAACTTCCACGACCGCAAGGGTTCGGCGGCGATGCCGGAAAGCTTTCGACAGATGATCTGCTCGATGGCGCATGGCCGCGACTGGATCTGGATAAACGGCAACCACGACCCGGACGGCGCATTCGGACTGCCCGGCGTCTCCCTGGATGAACTGCGCCACGGGGGACTCGTCTTCCGGCACGAGCCATCCCTCACGGACGGCCTCGGCGAGATTGCCGGTCATCTGCACCCTTCGGCAACCGTCCGGCGCCGGGAAAGGTCCGTGCGCCGCGCTTGTTTCGCGACGGACGGCAGACGGCTCCTGATGCCCGCCTTCGGCGTCACCACGGGCGGGCTGGACCTTAGGCACCGGGCAATGAGCGGCCTCTTCGATCGCCAAAACCTCGTCGCCCACATGATGGGGCGCGATCGGATCTACTCGGTGCGCTTCGCCAATCTCATTGGCTAGATGTCAAAAGGCGTTGAAGGTCAGCGTCGTCAGCGATCGGGAAATGCCGGGCACGCTGGCGATGTTGTCGTTGATGAATTTGCCGACGTCCTGACCTTCTTCCACATAGATCTTCAAGAGCAGATCGTAGTCGCCGCTTGTCGAATACATCTCCGAGACAATCTCCTTGCGGTAGATCTCGTCGGCCACTTCATAGGTCTTGCCTGGGGCGCATTGCAGCTGGACGAAAATCGGCTTCATAGGGCTTCCTCTGCTTTCCGGGAACGACCTCTGGCAATTCCTCGTCGTCTACCCGTTCAAATCACCGGTCGAACCTTCTCGTGCTTGCTTAAACTGGAAGAAGACAAAAGAAAACGCTGTTCGGGACGGCGCGACTGCAGCTGATTGTTACCGCCGTTCAGTCTTGTCAGTTCCACCTCTAGGGAAGCGCTGTTTCTCCTCGAGCACGTTAAGGTCCATGTGGTTGCGCATGTATCGCTCGGACGCTTTCTGCAGCGGCTCAAAGTCCCAGGGATAATAGGCGCCGTTGCGCAAGGCAGCATAGACCACCCATCGGCGCGCCTGGCTTTCACGGACTGCGGCGTCGAACGCGGCGAGATTCCAGCGCTTGTTCGCTTCGGCGGCCATGCCGGCCAGGACTTCCTTGTGCGCCGGATCCTGCGCAAGATTATTCAATTCGTGCGGATCGGAGTCGATGTCGAACAAGAGCGGCGGGTCCTTTTCGCAGAGCGTCAGTTTGTACGGCCCCATTCGCAATCCAACGAGCGGCGCCTCCGAACCCTCCGCGGCGTATTCCATCGGCACGGGACCCCGGTTGGTTTCCCCATGCACTAGCGGCGCGAGATCTACACCATCGGTCCACGGACGGATCGAATCGATGTCCAAGCCCGCGATGGAGGCGATCGTGGGCGTGACGTCGAGCGTTGATACCGGCACGTCTACTCTGCCGGCCTTCCAGCCGGGCGCCGAGATCATCAGCGGCACGCGGGCCGAGCCTTCGAAGAAGCTCATCTTGAACCAGAGACCGCGCTCCCCGAGCATGTCGCCATGGTCGGATAGGAACAGTATGGCGGTATTCTCGGCCATGCCGGTCCGCTCGAGCACATCGAGAAGCTCGCCGATCTTCTCGTCCACGTAGCTGATACTGGCAAAATACCCGCGCCGGGCGCGCCTTACGTCATCCTCCGAAATGTCGAAAGACCGGTGGTCGCAGGATTCCAAGAGGCGCTGCGAGTGCATATCCTGCTGCTCAAAAGGAATGGGACCGACTTTCGGGTCAAGTGCCGGACAAGCTTCATAGAGATCCCAGAACCGCTTGCGCGCGACATAGGGATCGTGAGGATGCGTGAAGCTGACCGTCAGGCTCCATGGCCGATCGTCATTTCCGCGCGCAAGATCATAAAGCTTGCGAGTTGCGTGGTAAGCGACCTCGTCGTCGTATTCCATCTGGTTGGTGATCTCGGCAACCCCGGCACCCGTGACGGAGCCGAGATTATGATACCACCAGTCGATGCGCTCCCCCGGTTTGCGGTAGTCCGGGGTCCAGCCAAAATCCGCCGGATAAATATCCGTCGTCAGCCGCTCTTCGAAGCCATGCAGCTGATCGGGCCCGACGAAGTGCATTTTTCCCGAGAGGCAGGTCTGGTATCCCGCCGCTCGGAGATGGTGCGCATAGGTTGGTATGTCCGACGCGAATTCGGCCGCGTTGTCAAAGACGCGCGTGCGGCTCGGGAGTTGGCCGGACATGAAGGATGCGCGTCCCGGAGCGCAAAGCGGACTGGCGGTGTAGGTATTGACGAAGCGGACAGAGCGCTTGGTCAACGCCTTCAAGTGAGGCGCGTGGAGAAAATCGGCGGGGCCATCGGGAAACAGAGTTCCGTTAAGCTGGTCGACCATCAGGATCAGAATGTTGAACCGCGACACTGAATGTCTCCCCTGCTATTTGATTTCCATATTCGTGCGGCTATTTTAAAACCCTGTGAACCCTGGTTTTCTTGATTTATACCATAAGGTTTTTCTATGAGACAGCGTTCGGTTGATCTGGGTTGGATGCGGCTGTTTGTGGAGGTGGCGAGGCGGGGCAACCTGACGTCCGCCGCAGCTGCGCTGAAAATCTCGCAGCCGGCGATCAGTTATCAAATTCGACGTATAGAAGAGCAGATCGGGGTGGAACTGCTGACCCGCGTGCACCGAGGCGTCGAACTGACGCCCGCGGGCCTAAGGCTTTATGACATCGCCAAGCGGGCAGTCGACGAAATCGATGATGCCGTTCGCGCTTTTCGCGCGGACCGGGAACGGTCGACTATTCGGTTGCTGACGGATTACGCCTTCGCTTCGCTCTGGCTGATGCCTCGGATGCATGCTTTCCGGCTCCTGTATCCCGAGCTGGACATCCAGATCGTCGCGACCCAAAGGCTCCAGCGGGAGGTCTTAAAAGAAAGCGACATAGCAGTCGCTTTCGGCGCGCAGCGCGATTTCGGCGATGGCGCGATTCTGCTCTTGCCGGAAGGGGTCACCCCCGTGTGTACCCCTGGCTATGCTGAAAAAAACGGCCCGTTCGAAGATGCCACGTCGCTGGCAAAATCAACCCTGATCCATCTCGAAAGTTCGTCCCCCTCGCCCTGGTTCGAATGGACTACATATCTGTCGCATTTCAAGGCGGTCAGAGATGCTCAGTCGGGACATGTCGACCTCAGCTTCAACACATATTCGCTCGTGGTGCAGGCCGCAGTTGGCGGCCAGGGCATAGCACTCGGGTGGAAGGGCCTCGTGGACGACCACATGTCGTCAGGTCTCCTGGTGCCCGTCGGCGCCACTCTCGAGGTTCCGGAGCGCGGTTATTGGTTGGTCCAGCCTGAGCGCGCGGGTCAACCCGTCAATCGTCTCGGAAGCTGGCTGATCGGTGAGGCGAAGGCTACGGCCGGGCCTCACGATCGCTACGAAGCTGAAAAGACCGCCGGAGCCTACTGACGGGCACGGCACTCTAGAGTCAAATCTAGTCCTTGCGGAAGAGCAGGCTCGCGCCCCAGCCGGTGATGACCGCCAGGGTGACGGCGAACAGGCCATAGATGACCGGCCGCTCGTGCGCCGCCCGGGTGATCGCCTGTTCGAGCCCGGTCTTGATGACCCTCAGCGGCAGAGCTTTCGCAGCGACGAAAAGCCCGTCCCGGAAAAGATAGGCGCGCACGATGTGAACGCCATTCGGCACGTTTGCCGGCAGCCGGACGGAAGCCTTGAACAGACTCGAACTGATGAACTGCACCCCACCCGGATCGCGCTGGTAGACGCCGTTTTGTTCCCGGATTCGGCGGAAGGCGTTGCGGAACTCGCCGAGATTGCTGCCGTCGCCAAAGAACCCAAGCGGCACCAGGCGCATATGATCGACGCCAATACCCATATTGGCGATGTCCCGCGGCGGCGCGATGGTCGCGATATCGCGCGTGCTCGACAATGAATAGGCTTCAGGCACGAGCTCGAAGGTCATCGACTGGGTATTGACCCAGATGCCGAAGACCCGTTCCTTCTTGCGCACGGTCGCGTTGTCCTTCGGGCCTTCGAGCGTGACAATGATGTTGTATTTGCCCTGCGTAAGCAGGTTGGCGTCGAAGCCGTCGATGGCGCCGAAGATCGTCAGGTCCGCCCCGCGGAAGTCCGAGGTGATGGAGATCTCGTCGGTCGAGATGCCGATCTCAAGCTTCTCGGGGAAATGCGTGACCTGCCGCTCCAGCGTCTGCGCCGTGGCCGGCGCAGCGGCCGCCAGTAACAGGGTGAGGAGGAAATGGCGGGCGCGTGCGAGCATCAATAGCCGAACCCCGCTGATACGACCGAATAGATATCCTCGGGAGGAATGACGAGTTCGACCGCGAGGCGAATGCCGACGGCGAGCACGAGCAGCGCCAAAAGGGCCCGCAACTGTTCGCCGCGCAGCCGCTGGCCGACGCGCACGCCATATTGCGCACCGATGACGCCGGCAATCATCAGCACGAAGGCGAGCACGATATCGACCGTATAGTTCGTCGACGCCTGGACGATCACGGTATAGGCGGAGACGAAGACGATCTGGAAAAGCGATGTGCCGACGACGACGCTGGTTGGGATTCGCAGCAGATAGATCATCGCCGGAACCATGATGAAGCCGCCGCCGACGCCCATGATCGAGGTCAGCATGCCGATGAAGAAGCCAAGCGCGGCGACGGGAATAACGCTCAGATAGATCTTCGACTTCTTGAAGCGCATCTTCATCGGCAGGCCGTGGATCCAGATGTGCTGGCCGGGCCGGCGCAGTGCCGTTGGCAGGTTTTTCGCGGCTTTGCGCATGGCACCGATGCTTTCCCACAGCATCAAGCCACCGACGGAGCCGAGCAGTACGACATAGAGCAGCGAGATCGTCAGATCGAGCTGCCCCATTCTGCGCAGGATCGAGAACAGCCATACGCCGACACTGGCGCCCACAAGGCCGCCGCCGAGCAGCACCGTTCCAAGCTTGACGTCGATCGTGCCGCGGCGGAAATGGGTGATGGCGCCGGAGATCGACGACGCCACCACCTGGTTCGCTCCAGTCGCCACCGCGACGACCGGAGGAATGTTGTAGAAGATCAAGAGCGGCGTGATCAGGAAACCCCCGCCCACGCCAAACATACCGGACAGAAATCCGACGGCCGCGCCCATGCCGAGAATGATGAAGATATTCACCGACAATTCCGCAATGGGCAGATAGACCGTCACGGCCGAAACCTCGATGTACCAAGAGCCCGCGGCTGCGGACGCACTGCAACGTCACAACTCCTAGCCCGAAGCCGATTTAGGAATTGTGCATGCTTCAATTTTCTCCTCACCCGCCCGTTCAAGAGGCGCGCGGCGCGATGCTTCAAAGTGGTCAGGGTTCACCACGAGCAGGGATGTAGCGGCAATCCGCCCGTCTTCCGGAGACAGCGGACTGCACCCTTCGTCATGCGCTCCGCAGCCGGAGCTGTCAACCATTTCAGGCACATGGCGCCGCAAACTTCCATGCCGTGCGCTCTAGATCACGATGATTTTAGGTCGGATCGAAGCGAAAATCATGAACGCGTTCGATTCCAGGAAGCCAGCGGCCATGCGGGCCGAAAACCGCGCACACTCTTCCTCATCCGCTATCGCGCGGATCTGCGGCTTTCTTGCGGCGTTCCAACGGAGCGGCCGCGTCAGGAATTGCGCTTCAGAAGCTCCCGCACCAGCGCATCGGTAACCTCTCCCGTCGGCTCGTGGCCGATCGACTTCTGGAAGGCTTTGATCGCGGCAACCGTCTTCTTGCCCATCTGGCCGTCCGCAGGACCGGCATCGAAGCCGTTGTTGTTGAGGATCGCTTGGATGTTGCGCACCGCCTTCGTCATATCGACCGAAGCTGTCTTGGTCGACGGACCGACCCAGGCGTCAGGGACCTCAACCGTATTCGCACCGGCATCGACCGGCTGCGCCTTCCAGGCATCGGCCTTGGCCATGGCGCTCGAAAGCGTCTCCGGCGTCATCGCCTTGGCGATCTCGTCACGCTTCTCGGCTGCGTCCTTGTCGCCATGGCGCGCAGCGATGGCGAACCACTTGTATGACTCCTCGAGGTTCTGGGCGACGCCATTACCGCGAGCGAAGAGCACCGCGAGGTTGAACTGGCTGTCGCGGACGCCAAAATTCGCAGCCTTTTCGAACCACTTGGCCGCTTCTGCAAAATCCGGGGCGCCGTCGCGGCCGCTCGCCAGCAGCACCGCGAGATTATGGATCGCACTCGCATTGCCGGCTTCCGCAGCCTTCAGGTACAACGCCTTGGCCTTGGACGAATCGCGTGCGACACCAGAACCTTTCTCATAAAGATTGGCAAGCCGGTATTCGGCTGGCACCACGCCGGCGTCGGCAGCGCGTTGATACCACTTCGCGGCCTCGGCGAAATCCTCCTTGACACCGCGTGCCTCCGTGAAACGCGTGCCGATCTCGTAGTATGCCAGTGGATCACCGCCCTTTGCAGCGGCGACGAGCGCCGGCGGACCAAAACCAGCGGGCAGGACGATCTCGCTCAGCTTTGCCGGTATTGGAGCCGCGCCATTGGCCACGCCTTTTGCGGAGGGCTCGAAAGCGGAAGCGGGGCCTGTCGGCTCGACGGCCGCCTGAAACAGCGGCGCCTCGGTCGCGCCCCCTGCGTCGGCATGTTCATCACTCTTGTTCCCGATCTCGGGGGAGGATGCCTTTGCGGGCGCTTCCGGCGCTGCAGCGCCCCTCGGCGGCGCGGCACCTTCAATCGTCGGCTTGGCGGCTGGTGCAGCTGCCGCGGGCTGGCTCATCTTCGGTTGCACGGCGTCCGTGTGCACTTGCCGCTCGATCGCAGCGACTGGCTGGACGCGCGGCGCATCCCTGCCCTTCAGCACCGTGCTGACAAGCGGATAGGACATGATCGCCAAGAGCACGGCGCCGACGGCCATCAGGATTGGGCGTCGATGGCGGGCAAATGCGCTGCCGATGGCGGAGGGCGCGTTGTTATCCTTCCGGTTCAGCGCGTCGGTCTCCTCGACGGCAAGCTGAGCCGCGCGGCGCGCGGCAGCAATGAAATCGGCCTTGTCGCCAACGGCGGTCTGCTGGCCCCCACGCGCCATTTGGCCGGCGCGGACACGCTCGAGTATCTTCTTTACGTCCGGCACGCCGGAGCCCGGCTCCAGCAGCTGGTTGGCTTCGTCGGGAGCAAGCATTTCAGCGGCATCGACCGGCGGGGCCGGCTCGACCACCTGTCGCTCCGGGGCTGTTACGGCCGATCTACGCTTGGCGGAGAAGCGCCGGGTCAGGCCAGCAAGCAGGCCGGGCTTTCCATGCTGCGCCTCCGCCGTCGGCTCCGCCCGTTCAACGGTCGAGATGTCCACGGAAAGCGCATCGGCTCCAAACGCACCGGCGGCGGAGGCGTCCACCGGCTCATGGCGCTCCACTCCGACGCGGCCATCATCGAAATCGGCCGGAGGGTAGGCATTGTCGAATGCAGGCTGCAGGGCTTTGGCCACCGCCGGCTCGTTGCGCAAGGCGGACGGCTCCCGCTCTTCAAGGCGCTCCAGCTTTTCCGCGATGTGGACGAGCGTCTCATGCAGCGCCTCGAACGTCCGCGCCGTCCGTTCGTCGCTCGAACGGGCAATTTCCTCGAGCGCGCGAAGGTCCTCGGCAAGTGCAGAGATTGCCGCCATGTCGCGGCCCGACGCCATTTGCGTCGGCGCGTTTTTTGAATAGGCCTCCATCACCGCTTCGGCGGCCTGACGCGCCGCTTCGATGATGTATTCATCGCTGGTCGCAAGGTAATCTTCAAGCGCATTCATGCGATCTTCGAAGTGGCCCGGGGCGTTAGCGGGTACCTGGTGTGGTTGACTGACCAGCGTCGAGAGATGACTGATCTGCGCCTCCAGATTTCGCAGCGCCTCGCGATCGTCGAAGGGGGCTGCCTGCGTCTCCTCCAGGCGCTGCGCAATATCGGCAAGCCGGTCCTCGATACGGTCGAATCGAGTATCGTTCGCGGGCCTGTCGGCCTGCGTGTCCAGTTCCTCGATGCGGCGGCCAAGGTAGTCGAACCGTGTCGCCAGCGCATCGTTGACGCTACCCTGGTCCAGAGCCTCGATCTTTCGCGAGATGTCGGCGAGGTAGTCGATGAGGTCAGGCGCGGCATTGTACTGGTTGCGTTCGAGCAGCGTCGAAAGGTGGTCAAGGCGCTCCTCGAGCCGGACCGCGGCCTTCTCGCTTGCCAGATCCTCGACTCGCTGGGCGAGAGCCTCGATCCTCGTACCGAGGTCAGCGTCGGACGGGCGGGAGAGATTGTCGATCTGGCGGGAAAGATCGCCAAGTCGCCCTTCGAGCCTATTGACGAAAGCAGCATCGATGCCGCCGGCATTGCGGCCGTTCACCGCAATCGCCCGGCTGATTTCATCGAGCCGTGCATCGAATTCGGCAAATTGCGTAGCGAGGCGCCGGTCGTCCGGCTGCATCTGGCGTCCAAGCATCTCGACCGCCTGGGCCACGGCAATGAGCTTGTCTTCCAGGGCATCGGTCGAAATTCCCTTGCTCAGGGAACCGATCTGCGCCTTGAGCTCGTCGAGACGGTAAGCCAAAGCCAGCAGTTCATCGTCGCGATTGCGATCGAAGGCGTTCAGCCGGTCCTCGACGCCGCCCCAGCGATTTTCCATGCGGCGCATGCTGTCTTCGCGGGCCAGACCGTCGAGCATTGCCCGAAGCTCATCGAACTCGACCCGCAGTGCATCCGCCTGAGCCGAGGGCGTGTGCCGGCCGAGTTCATTGATGCATTCGGCCAAACGCTGCATGTCGGTCCGGATATCGGCGGCGAGGCCGCGGTCTTTGGCCGCCTCGGTCTTGATGCTGCGGATCTCGGAGCGGAGAGCTGTGAGCTCACGCGCGAGCCCGTCGCCAATGTCGCGCTTGAGGTCCTGGCGGAGATCCACGAGCGCCTCGGCAATATCGGCTGCCGCGGAGGCCCGCGCCGGCGCAGCGGGCGCCGGTTGCGGAGAGAAGTAGCGCGGCTCTTCCGTGAAGCGAGGCGGGGCGGAGCGCTCGGGCTCGCGCGCCGAGATGCGTTCGCGCAGCGATGGGCGCTCGCGACCGGCGCTTAGCGAGCGCTGTCGTTCGAGAATTTCGGAGACGGCGCTGTCTGCCGTCGGTCGCTGTCGCTCGGAGTGGCGCTGCTCTGGCTGGCGCGGCTCACGGCTGACGCTGCTCATCAGACCTTCGATGCGCGCCTCGAGGCCTTCGATGGTTCGGTTGAGGGCATCGAGCGACGTCCTGTCGCTAAAGGACGGGCTGCCCATTCGCTGGGGATTGGATCGCGATCCGTTCATCTCTCTTCGCCCCTGTCGTCGACCATCATCGAAACCGCCCAAGGAAGGAACGATGCCCCCTTTTCCTCAGCGGCTCAGCCGATCCGGCAAAGCCACAACGACGCGATTCGTGCCGTTTGCAGCTCTGGCCATCTCAAGGCCCACAATTCAGTAAACGTGGTAAACAAGCCGTTAAGAGTTGCGATTTTTTAACGTTTCATCAGGACGCTGGCACCGTGAGCCACGTCAGCGCAGGAAATGCGCATGGGATGAAACTTACATGAACGATCAATTTTGACGTTTACGCAAACGTCAAAATTCTGTACCATCCTTGCATCGTTGCGGCACCCTAAGCGCCGGCTGCGCTCGAAACTACGGACATCGGCAAGCCGCGCGGGCGGCCGAAGGGACATCAAGGCGAGGAAAGAATGCCCATCTACAAAGCTCCGGTTGAAGACACCCTGTTCATCCTCAACGAGGTACTCGGAATCGAGCGCTACCACAATCTGCCGGGCTTTGCGGACACGACACCAGACATGTTGTCAGCGATCGTCGGCGAAGCTGCAAAGCTTTCCGAAGAAGTTCTTTTCCCGATCAACCTTTCCGGCGACCAGGAGGGCTGCAAACGGCATGAGGACGGATCTGTCACCGTGCCGAAGGGCTTCAGGCAAGCCTATGAACGCTACCGCGAGGGCGGCTGGCTCGGCCTAGCGGCACCGGAGGAGTTCGGCGGACAGGGCCTGCCTTACACCCTGCATACGGCCGTCGGCGAATTCATGTCCTCTGCCAATATGTCGCTGATGATGTATCCCGGACTGACGCAGGGCGCGATCGCCGCCATCCTGGCGCATGGCTCGGACGAGCAGAAGCGGACCTATCTGCCGAAGCTTGTCGAGGGGCGCTGGACGGGAACGATGAATCTCACGGAGCCGCATTGCGGCACCGACCTCGGACTGCTGCGGACCAAGGCCGTGCCGAACGGCGACGGCAACTACAGGATTTCCGGCCAGAAGATCTTCATCTCCGCAGGCGAACACGACATGTCGGAGAACATCATCCATCTCGTGCTGGCACGAATCGAGGGGGCTCCGGAAGGCGTCAAGGGGATCTCGCTCTTCATCGTACCGAAGTTCAAGCTGAACCGGAACGGCGAGCCCGGCGAGCGCAATGGCGTGTCCTGCGGCGCGATCGAGCACAAGATGGGCATTCACGGGAACGCCACCTGTGTCATGAACTACGACGAGGCTACCGGCTATCTGCTCGGCACGGAAAACAAGGGCCTCAATGCCATGTTCGTGATGATGAACGAGGCCCGCCTCGGCGTCGGCATGCAGGGTCTTTCGATCGCCGAGGTCGCCTATCAGAATGCCGCCGATTACGCCCGCGAACGTCTGCAGGGCCGCTCCCTCTCCGGTGCCAAGGCGCCGGACAAGAAGGCCGATCCGATCATCGTTCACCCCGACATTCGCCGAACGCTGATGACGATCAAGGCCTTCAACGAAGCCGGCCGCGCCTTTACGCTCTGGACGGCGCTGAAATCCGACATCGCCCACCGTTCCGAGAACGAGGCGGAACGCCAGGCCGCGGACGATATCCTCGGACTGATGACGCCGATCCTCAAGGGCGTCATGACCGACAAGGGTTTCGAGCATGCGGTCATGGCACAGCAGGTCTTCGGCGGCCACGGCTATATCGAAGAGCATGGCATGAGCCAATACGTGCGCGACGCCCGTATCTCCATGATCTATGAAGGGGCGAACGGTATCCAGGCGCTCGACCTTGTGGGCCGCAAGCTCGCCATGAACGGCGGCCGGGCGGTCATGGCCATGTTCAAGGAAATCGGCGATTTCTGCGAAGAGAACCGCAACGACGAAAAGCTCTCCGGCTACACCAGGGCCTTGAAGAAGGGCCTCAACGACCTGCAGGCGGCAACCATGTGGTTCATGCAGAACGCCATGGCCAAGCCCGACAATGCCGGCGCCGGCTCGACCGACTACATGCACCTCTTCGGCCTCGTCGTCCTTGGTTATATGTGGGCGGAGATCGCGAAGACGGCGGAGGAGAAACTCTCCGCGGGAGAGACCGCCAATGCCGATTATCTCAGGAACAAGCTGATCACGGCAAGGTTCTTCATGGAACGCATCATGCCGGAAACGGCGCTTCGCAAAGCCCGCATCGAAACCGGCGCCGAGACGATCATGGCTCTGGACGCCGCCGCATTCTGATTTCAAGCTGGAGTTGGATGGGGAGAATTCTGCAGCGGTTTTCCGCCCGCATCCCGCTCCGATATTCACATGCCGGCGCCAGGAGTGCCGCCGAACGGGAGATCAAGAGATGACGAAAGTCTTCGTATACGACCACGTGCGCACGCCGCGCGGCCGGGGCAAGAAGGACGGTGCGCTGCATGAGGTTCCCTCCGTTCGCCTTGCCGCCAAGGTGCTCGAGGCCGTGCGCGACCGCAATGGACTCGACACGTCGACCGTCGACGACATCATCATGGGCTGCGTCGATCCGGTGATGGATGCGGGCGCGGTGATCCCGAAGGCGGCAGCCTTCGAGGCCCGTTATTCGACGCGAGCGCCCGGCATGCAGATTTCCCGCTTCTGCGCCTCCGGTCTCGATGCGGTCAATTTCGGCGCCGCGAAGATCGCCCAGGGGGCCGACGAAATCGTCATCGCCGGCGGCGTCGAGTCGATGTCGCGCGTGGGGCTCGGCATGTCCGGCGGCGCCTGGTTCATGGATCCCTCCGTCAACCTGCCGGCCTATTTCATGCCACAGGGTGTCTCGGCCGACCTGATCGCCACCAAATATGGCTTCTCCCGCGATGACGTCGACGCCTACGCTGTCGAGAGTCAGAAGCGCGCGGCGCATGCGTGGGACAACGGTTACTTCAAGGACTCGGTCATCGCCGTCAAGGACCAGAACGGCCTGACCATTCTCGATCGCGATGAGCATATGCGCCCAGGCACCGACATGCAGACGCTCGCCTCGCTCAATCCGTCTTTCCAGATGCCCGGCGAGATGGGCGGCTTCGAGGCCGTTGCTATCCAGGCGCATCCGGAGATCGAGCGGATCAACTACGTCCACCACGCCGGCAATTCCTCCGGCATCGTCGACGGCGCCGCGGCGGTGCTCATCGGCTCGAAGGCCGGTGGCGAATCCATGGGGCTCAAACCGCGTGCCCGGATCCGCGCCTTCGCCAATATCGGCTCCGACCCGGCGCTGATGCTGACCGGCCCTGTGGACGTGACCGAAAAGCTCCTGAAGCGGGCCGACATGAAGCTGTCCGATATCGACCTCTTCGAACTGAACGAGGCCTTTGCGGCCGTCGTCCTGCGCTATATGCAGGCCTTCGACATTCCGCACGACCAGATCAACGTCAATGGCGGCGCGATCGCCATGGGCCATCCGCTCGGCGCCACTGGCGCGATGATCCTCGGCACGGTGCTCGACGAGCTCGAGCGCCGCGACCTCAACACTGCTTTGGTCACGCTCTGCATCGGCGCCGGCATGGGCACCGCAACGATCATTGAACGCGTCTGATCCTGGGAGAGAAAGAATGTCTTACACGAATTTCAAGATCGAAACCGACGCCGATGGCATTGCGCTCGTCACCTGGGACATGCCCGAGAAGTCGATGAACGTCATTACCCCGGAGGTGATGGAAGAGCTTGACGCAATCATCGATGAGACGGCTGCGGACCCGGCTATCAAGGGCGTCGTCATCACTTCCGGCAAGCCCACCTTCTCCGGCGGTGCCGATCTCTCGATGATCAAGTCGATGTTCACGCTTCAGGCGGAGGAGAAAGCGAAAGATCCGGCCCACGCCACACAGAAGCTCTTCGATCTCGTCGGCCGCCTGAGCAGACTCTTCCGCAAGCTCGAAACCTGCGGCAAGCCCTGGGTGTCGGCGATCAACGGCACTTGCATGGGCGGCGCCTTCGAGCTGTCGCTCGCCTGCCACGGCCGCATCGCCTCCAATTCGAAGACGGTGAAGATCGCGCTGCCGGAGGTCAAGGTCGGCATCTTCCCTGGGGCCGGCGGGACGCAGCGCGTGCCGCGGCTCACCAATACCCAGGACGCGCTGCAGATGATGACCACCGGCTCGTCGCTGACCGCCGCGCGCGCCAAGGCCATGGGCCTCGTGCACGAGGCTGTCGATCCGGACAAGCTGATCGACGCCGCCAAGGCGATGATCAAGAACGGTCTGAAGCCGGTACAGCCATGGGACGAGAAGGGCTTCAAGCTTCCGGGCGGCGGCGTCTGGACGCCGGCCTCCGCGCAGCTCTGGCCGGCCGCTTCCGCCATCCTGCGCCGCGAGACCTATGGCAATTATCCGGGCGCCATCGCCATCTTGAAATGCGTCTATGAAGGCCTGCAGGTTCCCTTCGATACGGCTCTTAAGATCGAGCAGCGCTACTTCACCGAGGTGCTGCAGACGACCGAAGCCTTCTCGATGATCCGCTCGCTGTTCATCTCGATGCAGGAACTTGGCAAGGGCGCGCGCCGCCCGGCTGGCGTGCCGAAGGCGGAACTGAAAAAGGTCGGCGTCGTCGGCGCCGGCTTCATGGGCGCCTCCATCGCCTATGTCACGGCCGCTGCCGGAATTCCCGTCACCCTCATCGATCGCGACATGGAAGCGGCCGAGAAGGGAAAGGCGCATTCGGCGGCGCTGGTCAAGGACTCGATCGGTAAGGGCCGCCTGACTAAGGAAGAAGGCGAAGCGCTGCTTTCCCGCATTACGCCGTCGGCCGTCTACGACGACCTCTCGGATGCAGGTCTCGTCATCGAGGCGGTGTTCGAGAACCGGCAGGTGAAGAAGGACGTGATCGAAAAGGTGGAGGCGGTGATCGCCGAGGATGCGATCTTCGCATCCAACACGTCGACCCTGCCGATCACCGGCCTCGCCCGGAATTCGAAGCGGCCGGATCAGTTCATCGGCATTCACTTCTTCTCGCCCGTCGAGAAGATGATGCTGACGGAGGTCATCCTCGGGAAGGAGACCGGCGAGCGAGCGCTTGCCACGGCCCTCGACTATGTCGCGGCGGTCAAGAAGACACCTATCGTCGTCAACGACACGCGCGGCTTCTACGTCAACCGCTGTGTCTTCCGCTATATCCACGAAGCCTATGACATGCTGATCGAGGGCATTCCGCCGGCGATGATCGAGAACGTCGCCAAGATGGCCGGCATGCCGGTCGGACCACTCTCGCTCAACGACGAGGTGGCGATCGATCTCAGTCAAAAGATCCTGAAGGCGACCGTCGCCGATCTCGGCGAAGAAGCCGTCGATCCCAAGCATATGGCGCTGATCGACAAGATGGTCGACGACCTCGATCGCCGCGGGCGCAAGAACGGCAAGGGCTTTTATGAGTATCCGGCCAAGCCGGCCAAGAAATATCTCTGGCCGGGCCTCCAGGAGCTTTATCCGCAGAAGGATGCCGGAAAGATCGACATCGAGGTGCTGAAGCAGCGCTTCCTCGTGACGATCGCGCTGGAAGCGGCTCGGACCGTGGAGGAAGGCATCGTAACCGACCCGCGCGAGGCCGACGTCGGCTCCATCCTTGGCTTCGGCTTTGCGCCCTATACCGGTGGAGCGCTCTCCTACATCGACGGCATGGGAGCAAAAGACTTCATGGAGCTTTGCAAGAAGCTTGCCGAGGACCATGGCGACCACTTCAAGCCAACGCCGCTGTTAAGGGAGATGGCCGAGCAGGGCGAGACCTTCTATGGGCGGTTCAATCCCTACGGGGAGGCGCAGAAGGCGGCGTAGGCTGCCCGGTGCTCCGCATGTCTTGCCGACGCGCACAGGACGCTGCAGCCCTTTGTATTGCAAGACGTCTTTGGGGTCGATTTGAGGAGGCATGCAGTAGAGGGCCGTGTCGCGGGTGCGGCGCTCTACACGCGAAGGTGTGTTCGCCAGTACCTGTTTGCCAAACAACGAGCGGCGCAAATTGACCGGCGTCAAGTCCCTTGGCCGGCAATTGGGCTAAAGCTCTGCAGTCATCGTGTAGAGACCGCTATGCAGCCGCTCCCTTTCGCCCTCGCCATCCTGCTCTTGCTCGCAACGCCAGGCCCCACCAACACGCTGCTGTGGCTTTCCGGCGCGTCTGCCGGCATGCGCCGTTCCATGCTGCTGCTTCTCGGCGAACTCGGCGGCTACCTCATGGTGATCATTCCGGCGGCAGGGCTTGCGATGCCTCTGTTGTCGGCGCATCCCGAGATCGGCCTTCTCCTGAAGCTTGCCGCCGCGTGCTGGATCCTCTTCATGGCGCATGCGCTCTGGACGTTGAAGGCGCACGGTGCCGGCGGGCGGCCGATCACCGTCGGACAGGTTTTCCTCACGACGATGCTCAACCCGAAGGCGCTTATCATCGCGCTCGTCCTCATGCCGCAGGTGGGCCTCGTGGCAATGTTGCCTTGGCTTGCGGGATTTGCGCTACTGACTTTGAGTGCCGGTTCGCTCTGGATCAGCGCCGGCGCGCTTCTGGCGCGCCTGCCGAAGCAAAGGTTCGGTCCCCGCCTGCCCAACCGCATCGCCGCCGGCTGCCTCGTTGCCTTTTCCGTCGGCATGGCCGGAAGCGCGCTTGCATCGTTGGTCTGAGATTCAAAAGGCGAAGCAGTTGCGCTGCCAACACAACTGCTGCAATAATGCAAGCAGTGTTGAACCATCGTGAGCAGGGCGTCCGTCAAATCCCGTGCGCCGCTGGAGACCGATATGCCTGAAGATCACCGCTCTGGTTGCCCGATCAATCTCTCGCTCGAGGTCTTCGGCGACAAATGGAGCCTCCTGATCGTTCGCGACATGATCTTCGGCGGCAAGCGGCACTTCCGCGAGCTCCTGCGCTCCGAAGAAGGTATCTCCTCCAATATCCTCGCCGACCGGCTGAAAACGCTTGTGGAGATCGGCATGCTGACGAGGAGCGACGATCCCACGCACAAGCAGAAGGCGATCTACAGCCTGACGGAGATGGCAATCGCGCTGGTGCCAATCATGGCGCATCTCGGCGCCTGGGGACGGCGTTACTTGCCGGTGAGCGAAGAGCTCAGCATCCGCGCTAAGCTGATGGAGGAAGGCGGCCCCGCCCTCTGGGAGCGTTTCATGGACGAACTCAGGGCTGAACATCTTGGCGCCGGGGTCATCGCGGAAGGGGAACCTTCAGTCCGCGAGCGCCTGCAGAAGGCCTATGAAGATGTGCTGGCCCTGAAGGCGAAGCGTCACGAGTTCGCCGGTTAGCTCGTGAATGCGTACGGTCGGAAAAGGACTATTTTCCTTCCCATCCTTTACGGCCCTTCCGCGCTCCGTTACTGTTGACCTACAGCGCCGCGCGTCAAATTCTGATGCCAAGGGTCGCTGCAGAACTTTGAAGTGCTGCACGTCTTGCCCTCCCAGTCGGGGACAAGACATGCAGGAGGGATGGGCGTCGCTCGCCTTCCAGGGTGGATCGACATGCTTTCACATGACAGCATCTGGCGCGCCATCGATGCGCTGGCGGAGCGCCATCAACTTTCGCCATCGGGCTTGGCGCGCCGGTCCGGGCTTGACCCCACCTCCTTCAACAAATCGAAGCGCAAGTCCCCAGACGGCCGTGACCGCTGGCCCTCGACTGAATCGATCGCCAAGATCCTTGAAGCGACCGGCGACAGCGTCGACCAATTTCTGGCGCTCCTACAGCCCGGCGACGGAGTGGTGCCTTCGGAGGAGCCTGCATCGGGCATTCCGCTGATCGGCTTCGCCCAGGCCGGTACAGGCGGCTACTTCGACGACAGCGGCTTCCCGGCCGGGCAAGGCTGGGACGAGATCGTCTTTCCGGTCGATCCTCAGAAGAGAGAGGGGGTCTATGCGCTGGAAGTCCAGGGCGAAAGCATGCTGCCGCTTTATCGCAACGGCGATGTCCTGATCGTCGATCCGAATACGCAGGTGCGTCGCGGTGATCGGGTCGTCGTCAAGACCCGCGACGGCGAGGTCATGGCGAAGGTGCTGGCGCGACAGACGCCGGATGGCATCGAGCTTCTGTCGCTCAACCCCGACCACTCCAATCGCAGCTTCGAAATGAAAGACGTTGAATGGATCGCCCGGATACTCTGGGCCAGCCAGTAGAACAGGCCTGCTGATGCGTCAACAACTCGTCGTCGCGGCCGGCGGGCTCGCCGCGCTTGCTCTCTACGGCGCCATCCTTGCGAGTGGCGCCGCCGTCATTCGTGACCGAGAAAGCGCTGCGGCGCCCGATTTCGTGCTCGATACGCCGGATCCGGCGACATTCGAGGAGCCCGACCAGGCCGCTCTCGCTGAGCCAGCCGCTCCGCCCCCCGCCGAACCGGAGCCAGCTGCAAAAGGCGCCCGCCTGCCGCTGCGAATTGTGCAGCCAGCCTTTATCGCCCCTCCCAAGGAGAGCGTCGCCCAACCGCTCGAACGTGTTGCACCGCGACCGGCGCTTTCCGCCGCTGTGAAGAAGGAAATGCCTTCGTCCGTCATTCTTCAGCGCCCTGTCGCGATTGCCGCCGGACTTGTCCAGGCGGGCGATAGGACGGTGCAGCTCAAGGACATCGAGCCGGAAAGAACCGAGAAGATCTGCGCGAATGGGGGAGGAAACTGGCCTTGCGGCATGGTCGCACGCACGGCATTTCGCAACTTTCTGAGAGGCCGCGCTCTTGCCTGTGAAGAGGTTGAGGAGAAGGCGGACGGGACAAGCACCGCCATGTGCACCGTGGGCGGCGAGAACGCGGCCGCATGGCTGGTTGCGAATGGATGGGCAATGCCGCTCGCCGGGTCGACCCTTGAGTCGCAGGCGGAGGCGGCGCGCACGGCGAGGCGAGGCTTCTACGGCAATGATCCACGCGATCTCGACCGCGCTCCCTAGAGGGTTTTGCAGTCGTGTGGAATCCTTCCCGAGCTTGCAAGCGGATGGAGAGACTCCCAATTAACCGCTGAATTCCACGGAGATATCCATGTCCTCAAGTCTCAGCCAGCAAGAAGCCCTTGTCTATGTCATGGTCATGATGTCGGCCGTCGACCGGCACATGACCGACGACGAATGCGCGCGCATCGGCACTCTCGTGCGCTTCCTGCCCTCTTTCGAGGGATTCGACGAGGACAGGCTTATCCAGATCGGCCGCGACTGCGCGGCTGAGCTCGCTGCCCCGGAAGGCCTCGACGTGACGCTCGAACTGGTAAGAGAGGCATTGCCGCAAAGGCTACACGATACGGCCTATGCACTTGCCGTCGAAATCGCCGCCGCCGACCAGCGAATCCGCAACGAAGAAATCCGCCTTCTGCAGTTGCTGCGCGATCGGTTCGGCCTCGACAAGCTCACCTGCGCCGCCATCGAACGCGGCGCCATCGCGCGCTTCCGCAAGTAGCCGGCAAAACGGGCTCTCGCTTGAGGCTGAGGGGCAATCAAGCTCACGCCGTGCTTGTCAATAAATCCCATTGGGGAAATAGCGCAGATAGATCTCCTCGAGCCTGCCGCTGCGCGAAAGTGCCAGAAGCGCATGATCGATCGCCTGGGTGAGGGCAGGTTCGGTCTTCCGGTTCATGATTGTCAGGCCTTCGCCCAGGAAGCGCTGCGAGAAATAGGCGCCTTCCATCAATGTGCAACAGCCGGCGGCAATGCCGCCGGAGATCCAGAAGGAAAGTTGCATGCCGTCGGAGAAGACTGCCGGTACCAGTCCCTCCCGCAAGGCGGCGAGCATGGTGCCCCGGTCGGGAAAGATCTTGGCAGCAAGCTCCGGGAAGAATGCCTTGAACATGGCTTCATGGCTCGTGCCCGAGACGACGCCGACAGGCTTGCCAGCAAGGTCGGCCGGCTCGACGACGCCGCTGGCGGCCTTAGGATTGAGAGCGAAGCGGGCGGGCAACTGCATAAACGGTCTGGAAAAGCCGAAGCTCTTCCTCAGTTCCGGTGTCACGGCAACGCCGGCGGCTATTGCATCCCCCTGCCCATCTTCCAGCGCCGGCGTCAACTCTTCAAAGGTCAGGGCCTGGATTTGGCACTTCGGCTCGATCGCCAGTTCCCGGCATATTTCCCGGGCGAGATCGACGTGGAAGCCCGAGAGCTTTCCGGACTGGTCGATGAAGTTGAAAGGCGGAAAATCGACCGTCGTGAGAAAGCGCAAGCGCGCGAGCGAGCTCAAGTCGGGCTTGGCAATACGTTCGCGAGAATCGAAGAGCAAGGGCAATTCCCTCGGCTCCGCATGCACCCCTCCCGCGACGAGCGAAGCGGAAACGGCAAGCAAGCCGACGACGCCCCTTAAAGAGGTGCGGACAAGATCGGATGCTCTCGAGAGACAACCGGCGGAAAAGATGGAGCGGGTGATCGGGATCGAACCGACGACATCAAGCTTGGGAAGCTGGCGTTCTACCACTGAACTACACCCGCAACAGAAGCGGAAATTTCCTCAATGGACGCGATCTGTCAAGCATAATGCTCACTCGGCGCGAAAATGCTTCGAGAGCTTGAGCCCCTGCGCCTGGTAATTCGAGCCGAGATCAAGACCGTAGAGCCCGTCAGGCCGCTCCAGCATGTGCTCGTAGACAAGACGTCCGACGATCTGCCCGTGCTCGAGGATGAACGGAACCTCATGGCTGCGGACCTCGAGCACGGCGCGGCTGCCGCTGCCGCCTGCAGATGCATGGCCGAAGCCCGGATCGAAGAAGCCGGCATAATGGACCCGGAATTCGCCAACGAGCGGGTCGAACGGCGTCATCTCGGCGGCGTAGAGGGGCGGCACGTGCACCGCCTCGCGCGAGACGAGGATGTAGAATTCGTCCGGATCGAGGATCAGGTCGTCACGGCCGCGGCTATAGAGCGGCTCCCAAAAATCGAAAATCGCGTGCTCGGCCTTCTTGTCGACATCGACCACCGACGTGTGGTGCTTGCCGCGATATCCGATCAGACCGTCGGGCCCGGTACCCTTCAGATCGATGGAAAGAGCGATGCCGCCGCCAGTGACATTCGGACGTTCGCTGGCGACGAGCACATCGCTTTCGTGCAGCGCCAGAAGCTCCTGTTCCGAAAGCACCGCATGGCCGACGCGGAAGCGAATCTGCGAGAGACGAGAGCCACGGCGAACGACGATCGGGAAGGTGCGCGGACTGATCTCGAGGTAGAGCGGCCCCCTGTAGCCGGCGGGGATCTTGTCGAACTCCTGCGCCCGGTCGGTGATGACACGGGTGAAAATGTCCAGCCGTCCGGTCGAGCTCTTCGGATTGGCCGAAGCCGACATGTTCTCCGGAAGAGCAAGGCTCTCCATCAGCGGCACGATGTAGACACAGCCGGTTTCCAGCACCGCGCCTTCGCTCAGGTCGATGACATGCAGCTTCAGGCGGTCGAGCTTGTCGGCCACGAGATGGGCCGGACCCGGCATGAAGCTCGCGCGGACTCGAAACGCCTTGGATCCGAGGCGAAGATCAAGGCTCGCGGGCTGGATCTGGTCACTGTCGAGTGCCCTCTCGGTCTTCAAACGTCCCGAGGCATACAGCGCGGCAATCGCGCGGTCGGCCAAAATCCCTGTCTCGCGACCCATTCCGATCCTCTTCTCAACCCGCCCGACAAAACCAGACTCCAGGAATTGACGCAAGCGCGACCAGGCAGTATTGGAGCTTTATCCCGTGGTGATTTGGCCGGTCGGCTTGCAGCCACGTTAAACAAGTAGCTAAAAGGGCCGGGTGTCAAACCGGTCGTTTTCGCGGCCGGTTTTTTGTTTTTGAAAGTGATCGTCGTATGAGCAAGAACTGGCGCCCGGCAACCCAACTCGTCCACGGCGGAACGCTCCGCTCGCAGTACGGCGAGACCTCTGAGGCGATTTTCCTCACGCAAGGCTTCGTCTACGACAGCTCCGAAGCGGCTGAGGCGCGCTTCAAGGGCGAAACAGACGGGTTCATCTATGCCCGCTACGGCAGCCCCACGAACGACATGTTCGAGAAGCGCATGTGCATGCTCGAGGGCGCGGAAGACGCCCGCGCCACCGCCTCCGGCATGGCGGCCGTGTCGTCCGCGATCCTCTGCCAGGTGAAGGCCGGCGACCACATCGTCGCGGCGCGGGCGCTCTTCGGCTCCTGCCGCTGGGTGGTGGAAACGCTTGCGCCGAAATACGGGGTTGAATGCACGCTGGTCGACGGTCGCGATCTCGCCAACTGGGAGAAGGCGGTGCGCCCGAATACCAAGGTCTTCTTCCTCGAGAGCCCGACGAACCCGACGCTCGAAGTGATCGACATTGCGGGCGTCGCCAGGCTTGCGGACCAGTCGGGTGCGACGCTGGTGGTCGACAACGTCTTCGCGACGCCGCTGTTCCAGAAACCGCTGGAACTTGGCGCCCACGTTGTCGTCTATTCCGCAACGAAGCACATTGACGGTCAGGGCCGCTGCCTCGGCGGGATCGTTCTGTCCAATAAGCAATGGATCGACGAGAACCTGCACGACTACTTCCGCCACACCGGGCCGGCCATGTCGCCCTTCAACGCCTGGACGCTGCTCAAGGGCATCGAAACCCTGCCGCTGCGGGTCAAGCAACAGACGGAGAACGCGCGCCGGGTCGCCGACTTTCTCGCCGATCAGCCCCAGGTCGCCCGCGTGATCTATCCTGGCCGCAAGGACCATCCGCAGGCCGATCTCATCGCCAAGCAGATGAGCGGCGGCTCGACCTTGGTCGCCTTCGAGCTCAAGGGCGGCAAGGAAGCCGCCTTCGCCCTTCAGAACGCGCTGGAGATCGTCCGAATCTCGAACAATCTGGGCGATTCCAAGAGCCTGATCACGCATCCTGCAACGACCACGCACAAGAATTTGAGTGACGAAGCGCGCGCAGAGCTCGGCATTTCCGCAGGCACGGTCCGCTACTCCGCCGGCATCGAGGACAGCGACGACATTGTCGAAGATTTTGCCCAGGCGCTGAAGCACGTCCGGGCCTGAACAAAACCTATCGGCAAAACCGCCCGCCTGTAGCGGGCGGTTTTCAGGGTGGTCGCTGGCGAGACGCGCCATGTTGCCGTCCTTGCAGCGAAAATTTGATGCAACTCGTGCAATCTTGCCGTTATTCTTCACGAAACCTTATTGCTATAGGATATCCGCACAGATTTGGAACAGGATGTCGAACATGTACCGCGCACTCACTCGCGACATAGAAGTCACGGTAGAGCCGTACTATCTCGAAGAACAGTCCGACCCTGACGACAGCCGTTATGTCTGGGGCTATCGTATCGTCATATCGAACCATTCGGACGTCGCGGTTCGACTCATGACCCGCTACTGGCACATCACCGACGAGAATGGCCAGGTGGATGAGGTCAGTGGACCAGGTGTGATCGGGGAGCAGCCGCTGCTCAATCCCGGCGATACCTACGAGTATTCCTCCGGCTGTCCGCTGGACACGCCGTCAGGTGTCATGTTCGGTCACTACAGTATGGAGGCGGAGGGCGGCGAGACCTTCAATGTGGCCATCCCCGCCTTCTCGCTCGACTCCCCCGGGCAAGTTAGGACTCTGAACTGACGCCGCCGGAAGTTAACACCTGATCCGGTCGACATCGGGCCGATCCCTTACCCTACTGCGATCGTACCTCGCTCGCTTCGAAGCGATAAGTGGTTGAGCAGAACTCGCAGGTCACCTTGATGAGGCCGTCCTCGATACTGCTCTCGATGTCCTCCCGGCTCAGCCCATCCAGCACGTTACGGATCTTGTCGCGCGAGCAACTGCAGCGATCATACACCACCTGCGGCTGATAAACGCGCACGCCGCGCTCGTGGAACAGCCGGTAGAGCAACCGCTCGGTTCCGACCGTCGGGTCTGTCAGCTCATCGGTGTCGATGGTCTCGACCATCACCTTGGCTTCCGTCCAGAGATCGTCCTCCTCGAACTGGCTCTGGCCGTCGCCCTCGTCGCCGTCGCCGCCATGCAGGTCCGGCTGGCGCATTCTCTCCGGCGACTCGGGCAGGAACTGCGCCACCATGCCGCCGGCGCGCCAGCGATGCCTCGGCTTCCCATGCGCGTCACGGTCGAGAAGTTCGGCAACTCCCAGGCGCACCTTTGTCGGGATCTGCTCCGACTGGCGGAAATAGGCGCCCGCAATCTCCTCGAGCGTTGCGCCGTCGAGCGCGACGATGCCCTGGTACCGCTGGGTGTGCGCACCCTGGTCGATCGTGAAGGCCAGGATGCCCTTGCCGAGTAATTCGTGCGGCTGCGTGCGGCCACCCTTCTCGGCGGCGGCCAGCGCCTCCTCGTCATAGCGGGCATAGGCGCGGACCCGGTCCGGCGTCGAGAAATCGGCCACCACCAGATCCACCGGGCCATCGCTCTGAGTCTGGACGATGAGCTTGCCTTCGAACTTGAGCGATGTTCCGAGTAACACGGTCAAAACCACCGTTTCGGCGACCAGCCGCGCCACCGGAAGCGGATAATTGTGCCGCTCGAGGATCGCATCGAGCATCGGACCAAGCTGAACGGCACGGCCACGCACGTCCAGCCCTTCGACGTAAAAGGGCACGACATGATCGTCACCGGCGAAATCGAACTCGCCCAGTCCCGGTGCTATTTCTGTCATCGCTTGCTCCTTATTACGTGCGGCCGCAGCGCGGGCGCTGATCCGCCCCGTGCAACCTGCCCGGCATCCAATGGTTCCCGCCAAATGAACGGATTTGTCAGAAGTCCTGTCCGCATGCGCGGCGTCGACGACCACAAAGCGGCTCTCCGTCGGCCTCTACAAACCATGCCGAAGCCGCCTCTGTCGCGTAGATTGTGTCGAACCGCCGCGGTTTCAATAGCTTCACCGCTCAAGGCCATCCTGCGACGCCGTGGTCAAACGGCGCCGAGGCACCAGGCGAGGATCGATTTCTGCGCATGCAGCCGGTTCTCCGCTTCGTCGAACACGACGGATTGCGGGCCATCAATGACCTCGTCGGTGACTTCCTCGCCGCGATGTGCCGGGAGGCAATGCATGAACAGCGCATCGGGCGCCGCATGCTTCATCAGCGCCGCATTGACCTGATAGGGCTGGAAGACATTATGGCCGCGGGCGCGATGCTCCAGATTCATCGACACCCAGGTGTCGGTGACGATGCAGTCGGCGCCGGCGACCGCCTGTTCCGGCTCATGGCAAAGCAGGATCTCTCCGCCGTTGTTGCGGGCCCAATTGAGAAATCTGTCCTGCGGCTCGGAGCCGAGCGGCACTGCCATGTTCATGCGGTAGCCGAAACGCGCCGAGCCTTCGATCAGCGAATGTAGCACATTGTTGCCGTCGCCCGTCCAGGCGATCGTCTTGCCCATGACCGGACCGCGGTGCTCCTCGAAGGTCAGTATGTCGGCCATGATCTGGCAAGGATGCGTGTCGTCGGTGAGGCCGTTGATCACCGGCACCGTCGCATGCTCGGCCATTTCCAGAAGCCGGCGGTGGTCGGTCGTGCGGATCATGATGGCGTCGACATAGCGAGACAGGACCTTTGCCGTGTCGCCGATCGTCTCCGCCCGCCCAAGCTGCATTTCGGTGCCGGAGAGGAAGAGCGTTTCGCCGCCAAGCTGACGCATGCCGACATCGAATGAGACGCGCGTGCGGGTGGAGGGTTTCTCGAAAATCATCGCCAGCATCTTTCCTGCAAGCGGTTTGTCGGCCGTCCCGGCCTTGGTCGCCGACTTCCTTGCGCGGGCATCGTCGATGATCGTTCTGAGATCGGCGGCCGTCATCGCGGAAAGATCGAGAAAATGTCTGGTGGCGGTCATAATGCTTTCATTTCCTGTCATGAATATCGGTACTCGACCATGATTGCGGGCCCGGTTCAAGTGAGGCCCCGCCCGATCTCAGGCCGCGGCGATGCCGGCCGCCCTCACGGCCTCGGCGGCACGCTCCAGCCTTGCCAGACCTTCCCGCGCTTCGGCCGCGGTGGTGATCAGGGGCGGCAGAAGGCGGAGCACGTTCTCGCCGGCGGGAACAGCCAGCAACTTCTCCGCGCGGATCGCCTTGAGGAGGTCGGCCGAAGGGACCTTCGCCTTGATACCGAGCATCAAGCCGTCCCCACGGATCTCCTCGATCACATCCGGAAAGCGATCCTTGAGCGATGCGAGCCCCTGTCGGAAAACGAGCGCGACGTCGCGCACCCGATCGAGAAAGCCTTCGGCGAGGATGACGTCGAGCACAGCATTTCCGACAGCCATGGCCAGCGGATTGCCGCCATAGGTGGAGCCGTGCGTGCCTGCCACCATGCCTGCCGCAGCCGCCTCCGTCGCGAGGCACGCGCCGAGCGGAAAGCCAGCGCCGATGCCTTTGGCGACCGCCATGATGTCGGGCCGGATGCCCGCCCATTCATGAGCGAAGAGCTTGCCGGTACGGCCGACGCCGCATTGCACCTCGTCCAGGATCAACAGCAGGCCGAATTCGTCGCAGAGTGCCCGCAATTCCTGCAGGAACTCCTTGGAAGCCAGGCGAATGCCACCCTCACCTTGGATCGGCTCGATCAGGATTGCCGCAGTCTCGTCGTTGATGGCATTCTTGACGGCGGCGATATCGCCGAACGGGACCTGATAGAAGCCCGGCGCCTTTGGTCCGAAACCTTCTATGTATTTCTGCTGACCGCCGGCGGCGATCGTCGCGATGGTGCGGCCGTGGAAGGCGCCTTCGAAGGTGATGACGTGAAACCGCTCGCCGTGCCCCTTGGCGAAGTGGTAGCGGCGCGCCGTCTTGATCGCGCATTCCAGCGCTTCCGCGCCTGAATTGGTGAAGAAGACGCGATCCGCGAAGGTTACCGCCGTCAGCCGTCGCGCAAGGCTCTCTTGGCCGGGCACGTCGTAGAGGTTCGAAACATGCCACAGCTTTTCGGCCTGCGTCTTCAGCGCCTCGACGAGGTGTGGATGCGCGTGACCGAGGGAGTTCACGGCAACGCCGGCGGCAAAATCGAGATAGCGCGTGCCGTCCTCCGCAATCAGCCAGACGCCCTCGCCTCGCTGGAAACGCAACGGCGCGCGCAAATAGGTGTCATAGAGCGGCGTTGTTGCGGTCATTTGAGCTTCTCCTTCCTCGGCGTCGCCGTCGGACTGATCGGTCCTGGTTTGCGGCCGATAAAATCAAAAATGCCGCCTTTCGGCGGCGGGGCACTATTCCCATTTCGCGGCGCAATGTCAACAAAACCAAGGCCCCCGGCTGCCTTACCGGTGCAGATTCCGCGACGCGAAAAAATCACGCCTTGGGGCTTGCAAAAATGCAACTATCGGACAGCAAGTTGGGGAAAACAGCGAAAACGATTCGGCACGATTCCCGCGACTCTTGCCACGGAGTCACCCTGCCGGTAGGTTAAGATTTAATTACTAGACGCATGCGGCGGACCTAGTCACCAAAATTGTTATCGCGTTGTAACTCCAGGGGTTTTCTGGAGAAGGGTGATGGATTCTGCCATCCCAACGCCGAGAACGGGGAGTGCAGACATGATTTGGACTGACGAGCGGGTTGAGAAACTGAAAAAGCTGTGGTCCGAGGGACTGAGCGCCAGCCAGATCGCGGCGCAATTGGGTGGCGTCAGCCGCAATGCGGTCATCGGCAAGGTGCACCGGCTGAGCCTGCCGGGACGCGCAAAGGCCGGCGGCACGACCGCAGCCGCTCGTCCAAAGCGGGCGACCTCGGCGCCGCGTGCGCCGAACTACGCCGCACGCGCCGTGACCCGGACCGTCACCCGACCGGCCGGCGCCACCGTTCTCAAGGAAGAGGTCGTCGTAGATCTGGCTCCTGAACCGGATTTCGCGCTCGAAGCGAACATTGTCGTGCCGATGTCGCGCCGGCTGGAGCTGACGCAACTCACCGAGCGCACCTGCAAGTGGCCGATCGGCGATCCGCTCAAGGAGGAATTTCACTTCTGCGGCAACGACTCGCCGGAATCCTCGCCCTACTGCAGCTATCATGCACGTCTTGCTTATCAGCCGTCCGCGGAGCGGCGGCGCATCCGCTGAATTCGAACAGATCCAGACGCAAAAGGGCCCTCTCGGGCCCTTTTTGCATAGCTAACGGAGGAGAGCGCGGGGAGGCTTAGATCACCACGGTTTCGGATCGACCTGAAGTCATGAACGTGATCGACTCTAAGAAGTCAGGGTGGGATCGGCAGAGAACCGCGCACACTTTTCCCAGCCCACGCTAGCCCTCCAGCGAGTAACCAGCGCCACGGACCGTCCTGATGACGTCGGGCATGTTGGAGAAGTTCAACGCCTTGCGCAGGCGTCCGACGTGGACATCCACCGTGCGCTCGTCGACATAGATGTCGTGGCCCCACACGCCGTCGAGCAGTTGTGATCGCGAGAAGACGCGTCCCGGCGACGACATCAAGAATTCCAGGAGGCGGAATTCCGTCGGGCCGAGTCGCACCTCACGGCTGCGACGATGAACGCGATGCGTCTCCCGATCGAGCTCAATGTCGCCGCAGCGAAGCACCGTCGACAGCACCTCGGGCTTGGCCCGCCTTAACATTGCCTTGACGCGAGCCATTAGTTCCGGGGTCGAGAATGGCTTTACGACGTAATCATCGGCGCCTGTCGCGAGCCCCCGGACGCGCTCGCTTTCCTCGCCGCGTGCGGTCAGCATGATGATCGGCAGCCGTTCGGTCTCGGGCCTTTGCCGCAGTCTGCGGCAAAGCTCGATGCCCGAGACGCCGGGCAGCATCCAGTCGAGGATCAGAAGATCGGGGAGTCGCTCCTGCAGACGGATTTCCGCCTCGTCGCCGCGAAGGATGGTATCGACTTCGAAACCCTCCGCCTCCAGATTGTAGCGGAGCAGCACGCTCAGCGCTTCCTCGTCCTCGACGACTGCTATCTTTGGCAACATTCAGCTACGCTCCTTGCCTGGAACCGAGGACGGCTCAGTCGTTCACCGAGCCCATGGTTGCTGTCGTATCGTCCTTCGGCCGTTCGCCCTTCGGCTGGGCACCAGTCGCCATGTAATAGATCGTCTCGGCGATGTTGGTTGCGTGGTCGCCGATCCGCTCGATGTTCTTGGCGCAGAAGAGAAGATGCGTGCAGGGCGTGATGTTGCGCGGGTCTTCCATCATATAGGTGAGCAGCTCGCGGAACAGAGACGTATAGATTGCATCGATCTCCTCGTCCCTTTCGCGGATGCTGTTCGCTTTCTCCGGCGAGCGCGAGGCGTAGACGTCGAGCACTTCCTTGAGCTGGACCAGAGCGAGTTCAGCCAGATGCTCGAGACCGCGCGCGAGCTTGCGGGGGATACCCGAACCCGCGACGGCGATCACCCGCTTGGCCGTGTTCTTGCCAAGGTCTCCGACCCGCTCCAAATCAGCTGCTATGCGGATCGATCCCATGATTTCGCGCAGGTCCGATGCCATGGGCTGGCGCTTGGCGATAGTGACGATTGCCTTTTCACCGATCTCGCGTTCTGCGTCGTCGAGAATGGCATCATCCGAAATGACTTTCTGTGCGAGAGCCAGATCGGAATTCACCAGCGCCCGGACGGAGTCTGCAACCATCTGCTCGGCAAGACCTCCCATCTCGGAGATGCGGCGCGTGAGATACTTCAACTCCTCGTCGAAGGCGGACATGATATGTGGGTGAGTCATCTTCAATTCCTCGGGGCGCGAGCTCTTCTAATCGATTCCAGCAGGATAAAACGGATCAGCGGCCGGCAAACTGCGCCGCGGCTCCTCCAACGCTAACCGAACCGCCCCATGATGTAATCCTGAGTGCGCTGGTCATCCGGATTGGTGAACATCTTATCGGTGTCGTTCTCCTCGACGAGGTTGCCGAGGTGGAACATGGCCGTGCGCTGCGAGACGCGGGCCGCCTGCTGCATCGAGTGAGTCACGATAACGATCGTGAAATTGGCGCGCAGTTCGTGGATCAACTCCTCGACCTTCGCGGTGGCTATCGGGTCGAGCGCCGAGCAGGGCTCGTCCATCAGGATCACTTCCGGACTGACGGCGATGGCACGCGCGATGCAGAGGCGCTGCTGCTGGCCGCCGGAAAGGCCCGTGCCCGGCTCGTGCAAGCGATCCTTCACCTCGTTCCACAAGCCAGCCTTCTGCAGGCTGCTCTCCACGATGATGTCCAGGTCGGCCCTGCTCCTGGCCAGGCCATGGATCCTCGGGCCGTAGGCGATATTTTCGTAAATCGACTTCGGAAATGGATTCGGCTTCTGGAAGACCATGCCGACGCGGGCCCGTAATTCGACCACATCGACGGAGGGATCGTAGACGTCCGAGTGGTCGAGCGTGATTCTGCCAGTGACGCGGCACCCTTCGATCGTATCGTTCATGCGGTTGAGCGTGCGCAGAAACGTCGACTTGCCGCAGCCTGAAGGACCGATCAACGCGGTGACCGTGTTCTTGCGGACGTTTAGGTTGACGTCAAAAAGGGCCCGCTTCTCGCCATAGTAGACGGACACATCCTTGCCGACCATCTTGAAGTTTGCATCGCTCATCTTCTGATCTAGCGCCTTTTCAACTGCTGCTTCGGACATAATGTTCATTTCCGTCTCTCCTTACCAGCGGCGTTCGAAGCGCTGCCTGAGATAGATCGCAATCCCGTTCATCAGCACCAGGAAGGCGAGGAGCACGAGAATTGCCGCAGAGGTCCTGGACACGAACCCCCGCTCGGGACTGTCCGCCCAGATATAAATCTGCGTCGGCAAAGCGGTCGATGCGGCAAAGACCCCATCAGGCGGACTGGTGATGAAGGCGTTCATACCGATCAGGAGCAGTGGAGCGGTCTCGCCCAGCGCCCGCGCCAGTGAGATGATGCTTCCCGTCATGATCGCAGGCATCGCGAGCGGCAGGACGTGGTGGAAGATCATCTCGTGTTTCGACGCCCCAACCCCAAGCGCCGCTTCGCGAATCGAGGACGGGACTGATTTGAGCGAGACGCGCGTCACGATGATGAGGGTAGGCAGCGTCATCAACGCCAGGACTAGACCGCCGACCAGCGGCGCCGATCGTGGCAGGCCGAGCCAGCCGAGGAACACCGCAAGGCCGAGCAAGCCGAAAACAACGGAAGGCACGGCAGCGAGATTGTTTATGTTCACTTCAATAAGGTCGGTCAACTTGTTCTTCGGGGCGAATTCCTCGAGATATATGGCCGCGGCAATCCCGATGGGGAAGCTGATAAGGAAGCAGACGAGCAGCGACCAGAACGAGCCAGATATCGCACCTGCCAGCCCTGCGAGTTCGGGGAAGCGGCTGTCGGCGTTGAAGAACAGGCCCCAATTGAACGGCCTCGAGATCACACCCTTCTCGACCAGCTGATCAAACATGGCGATCTGCGCGTCGTTGACGCGGCGTTGGTTCTCCGGCGTATCGCGGCTGATCTCGCCCTTCGCGAACTGGTCGACCGGATCGGCCATGGGGATGGTAAAGCGGCTTACGCCCTTCAATCGGCTCGGATCTGCAAGCACCGCGTCGCGCACCAGGAACTGGCCCGACGAGGTGAACATTTCGAAGTACTTGCGTTCCTCGCGTCTCGAAAGCCCGGGCAGCTGCGCCCGCAGCGCTCCACGAACGATGCCGCGCCAATCCGCATCATTGATGCTGTTCGGATCGACCTTTGCCCCCGAGAGGTCGATCTCGATGGTCGCGACAGTCTGCGTGAAGGCCTTGTACCCACTGAAGGTCAGGGAGCCGATGAGGATCGCGAGGAAACCGAGCGCGAAGCTGATCGCGACGATGCCATAGATCTGCAGCCGACGATCGGCGGCGTAGCGGCGCTTGCGCCGAGCCTTCATCTCGTCGGAATGCCAATCGACACCCGCCTTCGCCACGGTTTCGGTGAAAGTTGCACTGCTCATCAGTATTTCTCCCGGTACTTCCGCACAGTGCGCAGGGCGATCAGGTTCAGCATCAGGGTGACGAGGAACAGGATGAGACCCAGCGCGAAGGCCGCGAGCGTCTTCGGGTTGTCGAATTCGGAGTCACCGATGAGCAGCGTCACGATTTGGACGGTCACCGTCGTCACCGCGTCGAAGGGATTGAGGGTCATTTTCGCAATGAGGCCCGCAGCCATGACGACAATCATCGTCTCGCCGACGGCGCGGCTGAGCGCCAGCAGCACGCCGCCGACAATCCCGGGAAGCGCTGCAGGAAGCAATACTTTGCGGATGGTTTCGCCCTTCGTCGCGCCGAGCGCAAAGGATCCCTCGCGCATCGCACGCGGCACCGCCGCCAGGGCGTCGTCGGAGAGCGAGGAGATGAAAGGAATGATCATCACGCCCATGACGGCGCCGGCAGCAAGCGCACTGTTGGGCGAGGAGGGAATGCCGAGGCTGAGGCCAAGGCTTCGGACGGCCGGAGCAACGGTCAGTACGGCGAAGAAGCCGTAGACGACCGTCGGCACGCCGGCGAGGATCTCGAGCAGCGGCTTGATGATGGCGCGAAAGCGCCTGTCCGCATATTCCGTGAGGTAGATCGCGGAGAGGATGCCGGTCGGGACAGCCACGAGCATCGAGATCAACGAGATAACGAAGGTGCCGAACATGACGGGAAGGACGCCGAAGGCGCCCTGACCCGCAACCTGGTCGGCGCGAATGGCAATTTGCGGCTCCCAGCGCAGTCCGAACAGGAATTCGCTTACCGGCACCTTTGCGAAGAACTGCAGCGCTTCGAACACAAGCGAAGCAACGATGCCGAGCGTCGTCACGATCGCCACGAAGGACGAGAACATCATGAAATAGGTGACGGAGCGCTCCACGCTGTGGCGAGCCCGGTAACGGTTGCCAATGACCCGATAGCCGAGAAACGCACCGATCGCCATCGCGGCAGCCACCACGGCCACCATGGCAGCGCTTGATATCTGTTGCAGTGACTTCAAGTGCGCGACCGCGGCCTGGATCTCAGGCGTTGGCTCCTTGAAGATATTCCCGGCCGCGACCTGACGGATCTCGCTCAGAATGAGCGAGCGAGCCGACGAATCGAGATTCTCCGCTCCGGGAAAGCTGGCGATTACCAGATGATCGATAACGGCGTTCTGCCCCGCAAGCCACAGCAGCAGGAAGATGAAGGCCGGGACTCCGGTCCAGATCGCCGCATTCAGACCGTGGTAGATCGGCCGCGAATGGGTCTTTTCAGCAGCTCCATTTTGCGTCGCTCGGGCGCGCGCGGAGCCGACAAGGGTCATGATGAGCGCCGCAAGCGCCAAGGCGGCTATCAGATATCCGGACATTCCTGGCCCCCAGAACCAAAGATAGGGTTGCCTACCACAGCAGGCAGGCAACCCCAATGCCTGAAGTTACGAGCCGAGCTTCTTGGCTTCGGCCACTGCCTTCTGGACTTCCGATCGGCGAGCGTCGTCGAGAGGCGTCAGGCCACGTTCGGCGAGATAGCCGTCCGGACCGAGTGCACTGTCGGAAACGTACTCTTCCAGGAATTCCTTCATGCCCGGGATGACGTCGCGGTGCGCGTTCTTGATGTAGACGAACAGCGGACGAGCGACCGGGTAGGAGCCGTCTGCGATCGTTTCGAACGTCACTTCAACGCCGTTGATCTTGACGTCCTTGAGCTTGTCGGCGTTTTCGTAAAGGAAGGAGTAGCCGAAGATGCCGATCGCGTTCGGGTCGGCTTCCAGGCGCTGCACGATCAGGTTGTCGTTCTCGCCAGCCTCGACGAAGGGGCCGTCCTGGCGCATGCGCGAGCAGACTTCCGTCCACTTCTTCTCATCGGCCTTCTTCAGGTCGGCCATGCCGGGCAGGCCCTTGCAGCCGTCATGCATGACGAGTTCGACGAAGGCGTCGCGCGTGCCGGAGGTCGGCGGCGGGCCGAAGGCAACGATGTCTGCTGCGGGCAGCGACGGGTCGATGTCCGACCACTTCTTGTTCGGATTGGCAACGAAGCCACCCTTGCCGTCCGGCAGCTCGGCGGCGAGAGCCTTGAAGATCTGCTCTTCCGTCAAGCTCCAGTCGGTCTCGTTAGCACGCGAAACGGCAATCGACAGGCCGTCATAGCCGATCATTGCTTCGGTGATGTCGTTGACGCCGTTGTCGGCGCAGAGCTTCACTTCGGATTCCTTGATCGCGCGGGAAGCGCCCGTGATGTCTGCGAAGTCTTCACCTACGCCACCGCAGAACGCCTTGAAGCCACCGCCGGTACCAGTCGATTCCACCACCGGGGCGGGGTTGCCAGTCTTGTTTGCATACTCTTCGGCAACAGCCTGCGTGTAGGGGAACACCGTCGAGGAACCGACGATCTTGATCTGGTCGCGAGCCACTGCGGCACCCGCGAACGCGGCGGAAGCAACCAGCGCCGCCACAGTGAGTTTAAGAGCTTTCATTGATGTTCTCCCGGAATGGGCTTGTGTTGTGCGCTTTGGTTCCAGCGCTCTCTTCGCCGTCTCTTCGGCGCCCCTAGTTAGCCGCCGATGGCCACATGTTTTATGTCAATTTCATGAAACATTTGTGACGGGCTAAGTACAAGTAGTCATTGCGCTTTTTTTATTCCTGCGAATTGCTCCCAGGCTTTTGTGTCAGAAGCGCACCGTAAAGACCGTGCCCTTGCCGAGCTCCGAATGGATGAGCAGACGCGCCCTGTGACGGGTAAGGATGTGCTTGACGATCGCCAGCCCCAGCCCCGTCCCTTTTTTCGAGCGGCTCGCCTCTACGTTCACCCGGTAGAAACGCTCGGTAATCCGCGGCACGTGCTCCGCCGAAATACCCGGCCCGTAGTCCGTAACCGTCACCTCCGCATGGCCGCCCTCGCCGCCGGTCAGCCGCACGTCGACCTTCTTGCCCTCCTGCCCGTACTTGCACGCGTTCTCCATGAGGTTCTCGAATACCTCGATCAACTCGTCCCGTTCTCCCTGGACGACGACCGGCCTCTCGGGCAGGTCGAGAGAGATCGTTACGTCGAGTTCGCCGGCAAGCGGGGCAAGGCCGTCGCGGACATGCCCGAGCAGCGGCACCAGATCGACCGTGTCATCGGGCGCGATATGGGATTTAAGCTCCAACCGCGACAGCGACAGGAGATCATCGACGAGGCGGCTCATCCGCGTGACCTGCTCGTGCATGATGCCGAAGAACTTCTCCTGCGCCTTCGGATCATTGCGGGCGGGCCCTTGCAGCGTTTCGATGAAGCCGCGCAGAGACGCAAGCGGCGTGCGTAGCTCATGGCTGGCATTGGCTACGAAATCCGACCGCATCCGATCGATGCGGCGGGCTTGGGAGATGTCGCGGAAGCTGAGCAGGAAGACCCGCCGACCGGAATCGCCCTCGCCGATATCGGCAGGAGCAACCCGGACGACATAAACGGCGTCGGAGGGAAGCCGTTCCGTATGCTCGATCTGATTGACCTTGCCGGTGGCGATGGTCTCACGCACCATGTCGAGAATGCCGGGAGAGCGCACCCGCGCGGAGAGGTAACTCTCCGGGGGAATGGTGCCGAAGGCCTTCTCGGCGGCAATGTTCTGGAACAGGACGGTCTCGTCCGCCGCGATGACGAGCACCGGCATGTCGAGGGCGTTCAACACCGGCACCAGCGGATCCTTCCCATCCTCCATCGCCGCCGTTGCGACTGTCGGCGCCGGCTGTTCCCTCAGCACGCTCCGGTTGAGAAGCGCCATAACGAACGCGATCCAGAACGGCAGGATCACGAGGAGGTGAACGCCGGCGAATATCGCGAGCAGCGCAAGCACCGCGGAGAGGGCGATGATCGCTCGTTCCGCCTTCAGCCTCGGCAGCAATTCCTGCCAAAACAGTTTCGTGCGATCCAACACGACACCCTCATCGCTCAATTGCCGCCTCCCGTGACGATTCGTCGGTAGTGACGGAGAGATAACGGCGCTTCATGACATGATTTTCACGTCATGCTTGAAATCGCAACGCGATTGTGTCCTCCTCCAGTGAAATCAGCCGCGTAGCGGGAGGCAGGAAGATGGTAGTCGATACGGCAGAAAACGCGGCCAAGCCGGAAAGCCGAGCGGTCGAACTCCAGATCGGTGGCAAGACCCGGATCTTCGACATCGACAATCCGGAACTGCCGCAATGGATCGATGAGGAAGCCTTCGCTTCGGACGACTATCCCTACCTGAAGAAGCTCGATGAAGAGCAGTATGAGCAGACTCTCGAGCAGCTGCAGATCGAACTCGTCAAGGTCCAGTTCTGGTTGCAGGCCACCGGCAAGCGCGTGATGGCCGTTTTCGAGGGCCGCGATGCGGCGGGAAAAGGCGGCGCCATTCACGCTACCATGGCCTACATGAACCCGCGCTCGGCGCGCGTCGTCGCGCTGACCAAGCCCACCGAGACGGAGCGCGGCCAATGGTATTTCCAGCGCTATGTGGCTACCTTCCCAACCGCCGGTGAATTCGTTCTCTTCGATCGTTCCTGGTACAACCGCGCTGGCGTGGAGCCGGTCATGGGGTTCTGCACGCCTCAGCAATACGAGCATTTTCTGAAGCAGGTACCGCTCTTCGAGAGGATGATCGTCGAGGACGGCATTCATCTTTTCAAGTTCTGGCTGAACATCGGTCGCGAAATGCAATTGAAGCGTTTCCACGACCGCCGTCATGATCCGCTGAAGATCTGGAAGCTGTCGCCGATGGATATCGCGGCCTTGCAGAAATGGGACGACTACACGGAGAAGCGCGACCGAATGCTCAGGGAGACGCATAGCGACGATGCGCCTTGGACCGTTATCCGCGGCAACGACAAGCGTCGCGCGCGGGTCAACTTGATTCGGCACATGCTCAACAAACTCGATTACGACGGCAAGAACGACGCGGCAATCGGTGCGTTGGACGACAGGATCATCGGCTCCGGCCCCGACTTCCTTAGGTGAACTGCGCAGAGACCGCCCCGCCCGCGGCAGATCATCATTGCCCGGGCAGGACCCGGATTGCGAAAAGGTCCAGGCTGTTGCCGGCGCCGCTGACATCGCTGTTGATCAGCAGTCGCCCGGGGCTCTTCGGCGCGAGGCCGCGCTCGAATGTTACTTTGAACAGCGTATCCAGCCTTTCGTCGTGCACGGTGAAACGATGTCGGCCGCAGTTGCCGAGCGTCGAGAAATCGCACGCGACGGAAAATTCCGTCGTCTTGCCGGCCATCGCCTTGACACTCAGGGCCAAGGTCGAGGATTTGCCCGCGAGCTCCCCAAGTACATCCGCCGGGATTTCGATCGCGACGTCGCCGTCCTCGGTCCCGATGCTCGAGGTCAGCCGGACCCGCTCGCCGCCGTCGTCATCATAGGGCTCCGCGCGGGCGCGGGCAGCCGGCTTGACGGAGGCCGTGTCCGCGGCGGTGAAGACCTCGACCCAGTCGTCGGAGAATCCCTCATGGGCGCCAAGGGTCGGCAACGCCGTCGTGCCGTTGAAATCCTCGGCCTCCACGCTCGGCGGCGGGTTGGCGACATTGGTGTCGCGTTCGGCCGGCGCCCTCAAGAGATCGTTGGTTTGAACCCACCAGACGGCTGCGCCGGCCGCCGCTGCAAGCGTGGCGACTACCATCAGGAAGGAAAGAAAACGTCCGCGCCTGCGCCGGGGAGGACGCTTTTCCGTCACGCCCAGATCCGTCATCCTCAGGTCGGATGCAGCCTGACCAGCCGCAACTGCAGCCGCCGAACCGGAGGAGCCGAGCGTTGCACTCTCGCCAGCCCCACGGGAGGAAACCATCGGTCCATCGCGATCCGGCCGCAAGCCGTCAAGGCCGCCATCGGCCTGCGCGGCAGTCTCGCTCTTGCCCTTGAACGTCGGCTCCCGTTGCGCCGAACCGGCCGCGCCGGAGACATCGCCTCTGGCCTTCACATCTGCGAGACTGATGACCGGCGCGGCGGTGGCGCGCGCCTTCAGCGCGGTCCGCTCCTCCGTCTCTATCGCATGGATGATTGCCTCGAGCCGATGGCGCTGCCGCGCGATGACTTCCGGATCCTCGACCTGCTGTTTTTGCAGACCGTTTTCCAGCGCCTGGCGCGCCGACTGGTAGATCCGGGCGCGGATTTCCGCATTGCTCCTGTCCGAGCGTTCCAGTGCATTCCTGATCGCAGTCTCGAGTCCGCTCACGTCAATTCCTTCTGCGCATCGAACGTCCGGCCAATGACCGGCGGCTCTCATCCCCGGCGGTTCCTCGCCACCTCGACGCCTTTGTTAACGTTTGGGTAACCGCTTGATTTGGAATCCGCAAGCCCGACAGCGTCGTCGATCATGACGTCCTGCGTCTTTTTACGCGATTGACGTGTAGTGTATTCAGAAGCGTCGCAGTAGCACTTGAACTGCCACAGGTCTTTGCCTTTGGATCGGCTCCGGTCAAAGCCGATAAGCGCGAGCGCAAAGTGCGCGCATCCGCTCTAGGCAAACGGGTCGGCTGCTGCTATCAATCTTACGCTTACGCAAACGTCAAATAATTGGATGGAGATCCGAAATGTTGCCGCCAATTCTTACCGGGATGAGACTGCCGGTCGTCGGAGCGCCACTATTCATCGTCTCACATCCGAAACTGACGATCGCGCAGTGCAAGGCTGGCATCGTCGGCGCATTTCCGGCGCTAAACGCGCGGCCGCAGGAACAACTCGACGATTGGCTCGCGGAGATCACCGAAACGCTCGCCGAACACGACGCCAAGAACCCATACCGTCCGGCCGCCCCTTTCGCCGTCAACCAGATCGTGCACAAGTCGAATGCGCGTCTCGAGCATGACCTGATGCTCTGCGTCAAATACAAGGTGCCGATCGTCATCTCCTCGCTTGGTGCTGTCCCGGAAGTGAATGATGCCATTCACTCCTATGGCGGCATCGTGCTGCACGACGTCATCAACAACCGCCATGCGAATTCGGCGATCCGCAAGGGCGCCGACGGGCTGATCGCGGTCGCCGCCGGCGCCGGCGGCCATGCGGGAACGCTTTCGCCGTTCGCGCTCGTCCAGGAAATCCGCGCCTGGTTCGACGGGCCGCTGCTCCTCTCGGGCGCGATCGCCACCGGCGGCGCCATCCTCGCGGCCGAGGCCATGGGCGCCGACATTGCCTATATCGGCTCGCCGTTCATCGCTACCGAAGAGGCCCGCGCCAGCGACGCCTACAAGCAGATGATCGTCGACGGCAATGCAGCCGACATCGTCTATTCCAATTACTTTACCGGGATCCACGGCAACTATCTCAGGGCCTCGATCCGCGCCGCGGGCATGGACCCGGACAACCTCCCGCAAGCGGACCCGTCCAAGATGGATTTCGGCAGGGCCGCCGACGGCGCCAAGGCATGGAAAGACATCTGGGGCAGCGGCCAGGGCATCGGCGCCGTCGGCGAGATCGTCCCGGTCGCGCGATTGGTGGACCGCCTGGAGCGCGAATACGATGCCGCCCGCGCCCGCCTGGAGCTGGCGCATCGTGGTGCCGTACCTGCGCCGAAGGAATTTTCGAGTTCTCGAAACTGATGGCTTGAAATCTTGCCGCTTTGCGTTTATCAGCGCCTCACATTCGTTCCGCGGCGTCCGCGGAACCGCCCCAGGGCCGCTTTAGCTCAGTCGGTAGAGCACATCATTCGTAATGATGGGGTCACGTGTTCGAGTCACGTAAGCGGCACCATTTGTTTCACGCACTTCATCGCCAGCGGACAATCGTCAGCGGACAGCTTGAACGAGGGAATCGGCTGATGCCGAACCTTCTTGCGAGCCACAATCACGTATAGAAATACCGCGTCAGGTGGAAGAATACCGGTGCAGCGAAGCTTAGCGAGTCCATGCGATCGAGCACGCCGCCATGACCCGAGATCATCGTGCCCCAATCCTTCACGCCCATCGAGCGCTTGACGGCCGAGAGAGCAAGGCCGCCGAAGAAGCCCATGGCGACGATGGCGAGTGCCATTGCCGCCGCCTCGACGGGGGAAAAAGGCGTGATCCACCAGAGGCCGGCGCCTGCCAGCACGGCAGAGAGCCCGCCGCCGACGAGGCCTTCTACGGTTTTTGACGGGCTCACGACAGGCGCGACTTTGGTCTTGCCCATGAGCTTGCCGAAGACATATTGCATGACATCGCTCAACTGCGCGACGGTGATCAGGAAGAAGAGCAGCAGGAATCCCTGACCGTCGTAGCCCGGTATGTCGAGCATGATCAGTGCCGGTGCATGACTGATGCAGTAGACCGTCAGCATCAGCGCCCATTGAATGCGCGACACCCGCAGCAGAAACTGCTCGGCATCACCCTTCAACGCTGCGAGGCTCGGAAGGAGGAGAAAGCCGTAGACCGGTATCAAGATCATGAACAGCGCATACCAGTCGGTCCAGATCAGCCAATATTGAAGCGGCAAAAGCACATAAAACGCGCCGACGAGGAGCAGGTGGTCGGCCGCCCGCGTCGGCGTCAGCGAGACGAACTCGCGCAGCGTGTAGAAAGAGGTGAGCGCGAAGAGCACTACGGTCGCACCCTTGCCGAGGCCAAAGCTCAAGGCGAAGATCGCGACCATCACCCACCAGGCCTTGATGCGGGCATTGAGATTATCGACGGTCGCTCGGCTGCTTCCGGAGGTGATCTTGCGCGACAGCGCGAAGCCGATCAGCGAGGCGAGCGCGAGAAGGCTGCAGATGCCAGCGAAGAGGATTAGAAGCTTATCGCTCAAAGACATACGGCCTCACGTGATCGGGTACGAGGCGAGCGAGCCTACCGCTTCCCGGGCGCGCTCGAGGAATTCGTGTTTCTCCTCGCCTGCTCGAGTGGCGAGCGGCGCGCCGAAACGCACCGTGCAACTGATGGGAACAGGAAGAAGGGCTCCCTTCGGAAAGGCGCGCGAGGGGTTGTCGAGGTAGGTCGGGACCAGTTCGACGTCCGGAAATTCCTGCGCCAGCCAAAAGAGACCGCTCTTGAAGGGGCCCGGGAGGCGGTCACTGCCGCGCGTGCCCTCTGGGAAAAGGATGAGGGATTGGCCGTCGGACAACAGGCCGCGCAAGGGCGCCAGCGCCGCCCCAGGCGTGCCCCGCAAGGCCCGCTCGACGAGCACGGCGTTCAGCACTTTCAGCGCGATATGGCGGCGGATGCTGCCCCTGCCCCAATAATCGGCCGCGGCAATGGGATGGGTGGACGCGCGCAACGCCCGTGGCAGCGCCGACCAAATGAGGAGCGTATCCAGATGGCTGGCGTGATTGGCGAAATAGATGCGCTGGCGCGGCTCCGGCAGAGAGCCGACCCATCGCGCCTCGCCGCCGACGATAAAGCGGGTGAGGCCGATCAGCACGATATCAATCAAGGCTGCGAAGCTCCCCGGATGCGCGAGACGATGGCCCTGGTGCGGGTCCAGCAGGTGATCAGTGAACCGACCAGGATGACCCAGGCCGCGACGTAAGGTATGAAGTGCCCTGACGTCAGCGCGGCTTCTGCGAGCGCCAAAACGCAGGCGAGGCTCATCACCGCCATGCGGTGCTGTTTGGCCATCGGACCGCGGAAATCCTGCGCCTGGCCGATCGAGCCGCCGAACACGCGGACATAGGCGGTCAGCGCCGCCGCAAGCGCGCCCGCCCAGCCGAGCCATCCCGCATCCACGGCATAGCCGAGCGTGACGATCAGTACGGTATCGGCGACGCGATCGGGAAATTCGTTGTAGAGCGCGCCGACGGCCGAGCCGCGCCCGCCCTCGACCGCCACCATGCCGTCGAGAAGATTGCACAAAAGGCGCAACTGGATGCCTGCGACGGCGAACAAATAGAGGAAGGGCCAATGCCGCGCCCAGAACAGGGCAGCCGCTCCGATCGCGGCGAAGGCGATACTGAAAAGCGAAATCTGGTTCGGCGTGACTTGCGTCTTGAGAAGCAATGCCGTCAGTCGCCGTGCGAAGCCGCTCTGGCGCGCCGCAATCGGGCGGCGATCGGTGGCTGGCCCGTCGCCATGTTCGCCGTGAAAAGCGTCGTTCATTATGCCCACAACTTTATGATTGCAGCCTGTCTTAAAACAACTTCGTGAAAAAAACCATATGGCGGCTTGCTCGTCGACACAGCCGGGACGGCCGTACTCGTCCGCTCGGTCTCACTTCACCGACAGATCGACCCGCGTAATCGTCTCGGAAGTCGGCTGCGGCCTCTCGGTCACCTCATGCAGCCATTCGCGCCAGATGGCGACAAGCAGCGCCATGAGCACCGGCCCGACGAAAAGTCCGAGGAAGCCCATTGTCTTGACGCCACCGACCAGGCCGAAGAAGGTCGGCAGGAAAGGCAGCTTGATCGGCCCGCCGACAAGCCTCGGGCGCAGCGTCTTGTCGACGATGAAAAGCTCCGTCGTACCCCAGACAAAGAGCGCAAGACCCTGAACTGGCGAGCCACTCGCCACGAGATAGGCCGAGACCAGCGTGAAGCAGAGCGGCGCCCCGCCGGGAACAAGCGCCATGATGCCGGTGATGATACCGAGGGTGACGGGAGACGGCATGCCGGCGAGCCAGTAGGCAACGCCAAGGACGATGCCCTCACCGATGGCGATAATGCCCATCCCGGTCACGGTCGAGCTGATGGTGAGGGGAACGACACGCGACAGACGCTCCCACCGCATTGGAAAGATCTGCTCGCCGAGACGATCGAGCTGCTTCGAAAAGGACTGGCCGTCACGATAGACGAAGAACAGCGTGATCAGCATGAAGAGCAGCGTCAGGAACGACTCGAAGGCTGAGGCGCCGATCACCAGCACGCCACGATAGATGTTGCCGATATTGGAACCGCTGACGAGCTGGACCAGCTCTCCGAGAGCGCCGGGATGGCCGATATATCGCACCCATTGCTCCCCGAGCCAGCCGCCGGCCATCGGGATCGTTGCCAGCCATTCGGGAACCGCTGCTCCGTTGGCATTGGTCGCGACTGCCCAGAGGAGCCAATCGCGCACCTCCTGCACCGCATAGCTCGCGGCCAGCGAGATCGGCACGACGATGAAGGCGACGACCGCGACGATGGCGATGGTGGCAGCAAGCGTACGATTGCCACTTACCGCCTGCAGCAGCCGCCGATAGATCGGCCAGCTGGCGAAGCCGATGACGACAGCGGCGAGCACCGGCACCACGAAACCGTGGAAGAAATAGACGCCGGCGAGCAATACGAGGACGAGCAGCCAACGCGCCGCCGAGATCGGCAGGACAAGGGCGGAACGCGAATGGGCCGGCTGCCCGAAGAGCCTCGGCTCCACCGGGAGATTTTCTCGCTCGCGATTGCCCAATTGCACCTGCATTCCTCCGTCTTTCAGAGACCTTACAACAAACGCGCGGCCTTGCCAGCCCGTCTCCCCGCAGGATCGCGGATATTGTGCCGGACTTCCAGCGCCGCGTGTCTGCTCAAACGGCAAGGGTCGAGCTAGGCCCCCCGCACTTTCCCCCTGTTAGCGTATGCAGGTGACAGGCAGATTTCGGTGATCTTCGCCGGACACAAACATTCTCTTATTGACGCTTACGTCAAGGTAATATAACTGGAATCATGCTTGAAGAAGCGCAGTAAAAGCAGCATCTTCGACGGAGAGGAAGATCGGGAGGGGTTTTTCTTCGCCGTGAGCACGGCCGTTTGATGCGACCACAGGGAGAGAGGTCATGGCGGAAGCAAGCATACAGCCGGCAGGGTCCGGCAGCGGAAAGATGTGGCTCGGATCCTATCCGCCCGGCGTGCCCGCCGAGATCGGCCCGGTTGCCTATCGCTCCATCGGCGAGTTCTTCGACCACGCCGTTGCACAATATTCCTGGCGCCCGGCCTTCACCAGCATGGGCAAGTCCCTCACCTTCGCCGATCTCAATCGTTATTCGGCAAAGATCGGTGCATGGCTGCAGTCGCTGGGGCTCGCCAGGGGCGATCGGGTCGCGGTCATGCTGCCGAATATCCTGCAGAACCCGGTCGTCGTTTATGGAATCCTCCGCGCGGGCTTCACAGTGGTGAACGTCAATCCGCTCTATACCCCGCGCGAACTCGAACACCAGCTCGTCGATGCCGGTGCCAAGGTGATCTTCGTGCTTGAAAATTTCGCCCACACGGTCGAGCAGGTCGTCACCCGGACAGCGGTCAAGCATGTGGTCGTCGCCAGCATGGGCGACATGCTCGGGCCCAAGGGTCTGGTCGTCAATCTCGTCGTGCGCCGGGTAAAGAAGCTCGTTCCCGCCTGGTCGATCCCGAACCATGTCTCCTTCAAGGCAGTCCTCGCCAAAGGCGCGACACTAACACTTACGAAACCCCATCTGGCACCGGGGGACATTGCCTTTCTTCAATATACCGGCGGCACGACGGGCGTGTCCAAGGGCGCATGCCTCACCCATGCCAATCTTCTCTCGAACATGGCGCAGATGGAGCTCTGGCTGAACACGGCGTTCCTGCGCAAGCCGCGCCCTGAACAGCTCACCTTCATGTGCGCGCTGCCGCTCTACCATATCTTCGCACTTACGGTGAATTCGCTGATGGGCCTCGCGCTTGGCGGCAACAACATCCTGATTCCCAACCCTCGCGACATTCCCGCATTCGTCAAGGAGCTCGGCAAATATCGCACCAATATCTTTCCCGGGCTCAACACGCTGTTCAATGCGCTGATGAACAATCCCGAGTTCCAGAAGCTCGACTTTTCATCGCTGATCCTGACCTTCGGCGGCGGCATGGCAGTGCAGCGGCCGGTTGCGGAGCGCTGGCTGGAGATGACCGGATGCCCAATCCACGAGGGCTACGGGCTGTCCGAAACCTCACCGGTCGCCACCGCCAACCGGCTCGACACGGATGAGTTCACTGGCACGATCGGCATGCCTTTGCCCTCGACGGAGGTGGACATACGCGACGAGGACGGCAATTCGTTACCTGTTGGCCAAGTCGGCGAGATCTGCATCCGCGGACCGCAGGTGATGTCCGGCTATTGGAAGCGGCCGGAAGAGACGGCGAAGGCGATCTCGCTGGACGGATTCTTCCGCACCGGCGACGTCGGCTTCATGACCGCTGCCGGCCTGATCAAGATCGTCGACCGCAAGAAGGACATGATCCTCGTCTCCGGCTTCAATGTCTTCCCGAACGAGATCGAGGAGGTGGTGGCCACGCATCCAGGCATTCTGGAATGCGCGGCGATCGGTGTTGCCGACCCGCATTCCGGCGAGGCGGTGAAGCTTTTCGTCGTGCGCAAGGACCCGAAGCTCACCGAAGAGGAGGTCAGACGCCACTGTGCGGAGAACCTCACCAATTACAAGCGCCCGAGATTTGTCGAATTCCGCGCCGATTTGCCGAAATCCAATGTCGGCAAGATCCTACGCAAGGACTTGCGCCAGTAACGGCACCGGTGCGGGCAGCCCCTCATCCGGCTGCCGCCACCTTCTCCCCGCAGGCGGGGAGAAGGAACAAGCGGCATCTTTGCGCGATCTCTTCACGTCCGTGACGTATCGGCGGAAAGACGGGCCAAGCCGAACATTCTCGGTCTCCCCGCCTGCGGGGAGAGGGCTAGGGTGAGCATCTGTGTTTGTTGTCAAGGTGGCGTTGGCTGCCAGAGGCGATCCTGCGCGATGAGGGTGTTGGCGAGGACGACAAGTTTTCGCATGACGGCGACGAGGATG